>SKEN01000340.1_pt1 | contig 36404 bp, 51 predicted proteins | sample 4826711 | NCBI WGS metagenome assembly SKEN01 (sample SAMN11008808, study PRJNA524170) | human gut metagenome | biome: Human fecal sample; material: Feces; isolation source: fecal sample from pouch patient p39 | host: Homo sapiens | place: Israel: Tel-Aviv | collected 2015-02-10 | reverse complement strand
TAGCTCAGTGGTTAGAGCTGGCGACTCATAATCGCACGGTCACCGGTTCAAGTCCGGTAGGGGCCACCATATTTGGTTGTAACACGGCGTCTGGCACATGCGTCGTTAGCGGTCTGGTGACGTTAAAGGGGTATCTTTGACTCTTGCTCAGGCAAACGGACCAGGTAGCCGGAATGTGCAAGCCCCGATAACAGTGGCGGACCGAGGACTCACCATCCTGGCGATTCGGTGTGACAGCCGGAAGAGCACGGCGCACAACAGGAAAAGGCGTTTAATTAGCGTGAGCGCCGTTTCCGTTGTGGTAATTGCGGCTATGCGCTCGTGACGAAGCCATTTTTATTCACTACGTTCTGATAAGTGACGTCGCCAGGAGTGGCTAACCTGGCAGGTGGAGGCACCACCGCCACAACTCCTTTCAATTCATCATATAGCCGCTCAGGCTGTACCCCTTAATTAATACGAATTTACGACATCACTACCGGCACTTCCGGGGGATAGTCGCGCGTGTAAAAAAGGAGACGTTATGTTAATGGCGAACGATAACGCATATGCAGAAGAAGATCTCATTTTGAGTGACTTCATAGGGAAGCGGGAACGCTGGACCCAAAAGCGAGAGGAACTTTACGCCTCATTAGTTCGCAAAGGCGTCAATATCGAAACCGCACAGAGCGGCGATATGACAGTGGTAAGCGTTGGATTGCACGGTGTAAGCGTGTCAGCAATCAATCATGAGCCATACGTTGCGTTATCCGAGTCAATGGTAAGGTTAGTTAAGTTCCTGAAGTACACAGAAGCGAATAATGTAATCATTGGCAAAAAGAATATCCCTTTTTCCTCGGCTTTTTACTGGATGATGAAAGGGCTTGATGCCCGGCGGACATCATGGCCTAAAGGGAGCTATATATCGATGTTCCGTGGCAGCATTGGCAGCAAAGAAAAGCTCTTCGAATTCTTGCCGGAAGAGGCATTCGATATTGTGGAAGGGTGCGATGTGATGGTGATGCCTCGCCTGGTAATGATGAATGGGGATTTACAGGCGCAGACAGACTGGTTTGCAACTGGTGTGGATATTATCGCGACTGACTGGGAGGCTTTCTGATGTACGGGACTACCAAATTAAGCACTCAACAGGCCACCAATATGGAGTGGTCTATCGCTAACTGTAAGATCGTGTCATGCAATGCCACGCGTACTGATGTGGGCCATAAAAGCACTATAACAGGCTATCTAGTAATGACCACCAGGGGGATGAGGGTTAGATTTCGCTGGAAAGCAGAGCAAGTAACGCCATTCAGAGAGCCATCAATGCCGCTGCAGGTTGAGCAGGATTATCTATGTTTACCAGAAATAGATGGAGGAATGCTGGTGGAGTCTGATGGTAGTAAGGCTGATTTTGAAGCCAATTTGAAGCTGGCACAGGCCGTAATCAATAGTTATCGCGGAAAGTGGATCGCAAAAGTGAAACATGTTGTTCGTTTGTCTCGCTGGTAGCGTTAGGTATTTAATATTAATTTTCTAATATAATCATCTTTTTACCAGTCTATACAGTTTTAACATTCTCATTATCATCCCCTCGGTCATTTCCTGCCCGGGGGATTAATGGAACAAATCAGCAGCGCAGAAATTGCGGATATCATGATCAGGGCTGACTGCTATCTGACAGTCACTGAAATTACCACTCTCGCCAAAGAAAAATACCCTCATCTCCATGTTTCACGAGTAAGTGTAACTAACATCATTCGTCATTTTGTTCGTTCAAGCAGGGCAATCTGTGAGCTGGATGATCGTGTGTATCCACGAAAATACTGGCTACATGGTCTGAACGGATATCAGTTCAAGGTGCGCGGGCGCACGCCTGAATACGGTAGCTTACTGGTTAAAAACTGTAGCAGGAAATCAGTCGAACAGGCGCGAAAAGAGCAACGAGAGCTGGTGGACATGGCGAATAAGCTGTGGAATGCCGCCGTTAAAAAGCGTGGTGTTGCTTTATGAGTCTGGTTAATTGGGAGGAGCACCGCGCCCGCTTTATAGCGTTGCGTGAAGAAAAAGGGATCACTGTAAAGGAATACTGTGAGGAGCATGGCCTTAGCTTCAATACAGCCAGAAAGCATCTCAATATGAAAAAAAATGAGGTGCGGTCGCAGGTAAAGACAACAAAAAAAAGCACCAAATCACCTGAAAAAAAACGGGCGGGAAGAGCAACAAAAAAGCTGGAAGAGGGTGCAGAAAAAACAAAATTTACAGAAATTGACAATTCGCAGGGCGCAGGTTCTTTCCGAAGTATGCCGAGAAAGAAAACTTCGGATCATGAAAATAATGCAAATAATAACAATGAGATAAAAGAATCTGTCAGGAGATCATTGCGCGAAAAAATGGCGAAAATGATCCCCGAAGAAGATAAAAGCGCCCCAAAAATTGAGGGATCTTCAGCAATGATCCCTGGCGGTGCTGTGCAACGTGCCACATTGCCCACTACGAATGTGGCTCGCGACATGATGAAGAACGGCGCAGAAGAACACCTGCGGTTAGCAATTCAAATGGCGCAAGAGCGCGCACTTCAGTATCAAAGCATTGTTGATCAGGAGGCCGAACGTCTACAGGCGGAAATAGACGCCTTGGGCGATAAAGAGCCAGAAGGAATGCACCCTGGGCAGCGCCTTCTCGGTCTAATCAGTGACGCGGCCTACTACATGAATGATTTTATCAGTAGGTTGGCAGCTATATATCAGTCCGAACAAAAGCTGCGACAGGGGGATGAAAAGCTTCGTCAGAGCGCTCGCCAGCAAGCATTCAAAGAGGCTGAGGCCAGAGAAAAACTCGAATTAGCACGCCTACAGGCCGAACAGCGTGGCAAAGAGATTGAATATCGCATTGGCGCTGACGCACGCGCAGCCAGAGTTATCGCCGCCGCTATACGTATGCGTGAGCGCGAGGAACTGGATGATATCGGTGTTGCTGAATACATCGAGCGCCAGGGGGTCAGCGTCCCGGCTATCCTCGCGGCGCGCGCGGCGAAAGCTATCACTCTTCTCGAACCACCTGTTTCTGACGTCAATGATGTTGATGATGAACAGCTGGACAAAGAGGCAAGGGAGTTTGCAACGCTTCAGGCTAACCATCCGCAATGGCTGGCAGAGCGCCGGGCGGATGTGGCAACCATTGTTGAAGAATTGGGGTGCGGAGATTACGACCGCAATGGCGAGCGTAAAGCTGGAGAATTCGAGGCCAACGACGAAGAGCTGGATATTGACCCTTCGGCAACGGCTGAAATTTACGGTGATTATGATGCATCTGATGCAGGGTATGACGCCGGAGATGATGATATCGCGATAGAACCGCCGGAGGATGATTAATGGCTGGCGGGCGCAAGATTAAATGCGTCACCAGCGATCCACGCTGGCGCGATATGGTAATCAAATACCGCTACAACTTTACCCAGGCTGTTGTCGATATTTTTGGGATGTTCCCCTCCCACCAGCAGCAGCAGATCATTCAGTCAGTGCAGGAAACGGGGAGTAGGACGACCGTCACGTCCGGACACGGAACGGGGAAGTCGTCCCTTACCGCGATGTTGCTGTTGATTTTTATGATCCTGTTCCCCGATGCCCGTGTCATCATTGTTGCTAACAAGATAGACCAGGTAAAAACAGGCGTATTCAAATACGTTAAACAGTATTGGGCGAATGCAGTTAAGCGTCATGGGTGGTTGCAGACCTATTTTGTCCTCTCTGACACCATGTTTTATGAGCGCTCCCGTAAGGGGATTTGGGAAGTTCTCTGCAAAGGTTATCGACTCGGCAACGAAGAAGCGCTGGCGGGGGAACACGCGGCACATTTGCTTCTAATTCTGGATGAAGCATCTGGTATATCTGATAAGGCGATCGGCGTAATGACCGGTGCTCTTACTGAAGAAGATAACCGGATGTTGATGCTATCCCAGCCAACAAGGCCAAGTGGTTATTTCTACGATTCGCACCATTCTCAAGCAAAAACCCCAGACAACCCGAAAGGGATCTGGACAGCAATTGTTCTTAACTCGGAAGAATCACCGTTCGTCACACCACAATTCATCAAGCAGAAGCTTCTGGAATATGGTGGGCGCGATTCTATTGAGTATATGGTCAAGGTGCTTGGTCAGTTCCCACGAGAAATTAACGGCTATTTGCTTGGTCGTGATGAATGCGATCGCGCTGCTCGCCGCAAGGTGTTGTTGGAGAAAAACTGGGGATGGGTGGCAACGGCTGACGTTGGTAATGGGCGAGATAAGTCGGTCCTCAACATCTGCAAGGTATCTGGTCACAGGGATAAGCGGCGCGTTGTTAACTTTAAGGTAATGGAGATGCCTGGCACTATGGACCCATTGGCCTTTGCTGACTTTATATATAACGAATGTACGCCGGAAAAATACCCGAATATAACAATCGCGGTTGATGCTGATGGTTTTGGTTCTGATACGTGTGCGCAGTTGGTGCGTCGTGGTGCGAACCCGGTACGTATTCGGTGGGGAAAACCCATGTTTGCGAACAAAGACAGGGAGCGATTTGTTAATCAGCGTGCCTACGCAAATATTATGGCGCGTGATGCCATAAAGTCAGGGCGTATGCGGATAGACAGTGACCCTAAAACGGCAGAGCAAGCGTCAAAAATCCCCTTTTTACTGAATGAAGAGGGGAAAATGGCGATGATGCGCAAAGAGCACATGCGGCAAAAGCTAAACATCAAATCGCCTGACCGATGGGATACCTACTGCTTCACTATGCTGGTGGACTATGTGCCTGCTAATGAAGATATTGGTGCCGAAATGGCAACTTTCCGAGATCAGGTTCTGGCGGATATCGAAATGCCGGATCTGGATATATAAAAGCCCCGCGGTGCGGGGCCGGTGGTGATTACCAGAGCTTTGCGGCGTGCTGCGTTTGGGGGAATGTGTATCCGTAACGTTCTTCGATTGCTTTGCCGTATTTTTTACGCGCTTCATTCAGTTTGATGCCGGTCAGGTCGTCTCCAGAGGCCATCATTACGTCTAACAATTCCAGATCCATTTTATCCAGCCTTGCCATTGCTTCACGCGATGTACGAATCTTACGTTCAATGATATGGCTAATAGCCGGATCGGCATCCTCCAGCATCTTAGCGGATTTCTGCTTAAGGTTTTCGTTGCGAATATCGATGTTCCTTAAGATGTACGACTTTGCAACGTAGCTTGGCTGGTGTTTTTCCAGGTCACGAACACGATATAAGTTAAAATCGCCGAGAAGGCTGCAAGGTACCGATTCGACGCCAGAATAAATTGTAATGCTCCGGCGTTCACCAACATTATTGACAACGGGGATCGTTGTCTTCGGTAGTCTTGCGAAAACCAATGCGCCATGTGCGCCAACTCTAAAGCGAGAAAGGGCATTGCTGCCTTCGATGTTTGTTGTCAGCACAACATCTGTATATGCCTCTTTACGCGCCCGGTAGATCTCGCCTTCAGGCTCAGCTTCAAAGAAGCGCTGTTCTTCTTCAAGAGCACCTACGATTTGAGAAAAAACCCTATTTTTCAGGCTTTTCTTTATGATTTTGTCGTATTTTTTGAGCAATTGTTCACGTGTAAATGTACGTGTTGTTGTAGCGCTTTGCACAACAACATGCGTGCTTTGATTGGTGTCCTCAATGATGAATGGGATCGGAGAATATACAGACTCAACAATGTTCGACGCTTTGCCGTCGGCATCGCGACACATGTCAACGAAGGCTTTCCATTCAGCAAGACATTTTTCAGCTTCTTCTAATATGTTTTGGTCATGCGTTAATGCAACATGGCGGAATTCCTCGCCAGCATAACTGGTATCATGGAAAACAGAGTTTGCGACCACCAGCTCTTTCCACCGTTCAGCGGTTTGCAGGAACCGTTTGTACTCTTTCTCGATCGACTTCTTACTCATTATTCCTACTCGATTTAGTTTTCTAACATAAAATTACTATGACAAATTTATGTCGAATAAGAGAGTGAGTAAAGGATAGAACTGTGATTTTTTGTCATCAATTTTAGAAAACCAACTGTATAAACCACACTTCGCAAATTAAAGACCATGAAGGCAACGTGTTACTGGTCAGAATCAATCTGTGATGGATTAAAAAAAATCGCCATTTTATAACTTTAAATAATTGGCATTATTTAAAGTTAGGCTATAATCATGTGTGGATGAACAGTGTTGACATCACTGAAAATACGTGCCTCGAATCAAAGGCTTGTATTTTGAAAATTAACTTATAGCTACCCTGTCATTTTTATATTTTTCGCGTAGCGTCATCTGTATATAGAGGTGAAATAGTTTCATGAGTGAATTGATTATCTCTGGCAGTTCCGGTGGTTTTCTGCGCAACATTGGCAAAGAGTACCAGGAAGCCGCAGAAAACTTTATGCGGTTCATGAATGACCAGGGAGCTTATGCGCCGAATACTCTGCGCGACCTCCGTTTGGTGTTTCATTCCTGGGCGCGCTGGTGTCACGCTCGCCAGCTTGCCTGGTTTCCGATCTCACCAGAAATGGCCCGCGAGTATTTTCTTCAGCTGCATGATGCCGATCTGGCTTCAACCACCATTGATAAGCACTACGCCATGCTGAACATGCTGCTTTCGCATTGTGGCCTTCCGCCACTTTCGGATGATAAAAGTGTTTCTCTGGCTATGCGGCGCATCCGGCGCGAAGCGGCAACTGAAAAAGGCGAACGAACAGGCCAGGCTATACCGCTGCGGTGGGACGATCTGAAACTGCTCGACGTCCTGTTGTCCAGGTCAGAACGGCTGGTGGACCTGCGTAACCGGGCTTTTCTCTTTGTTGCATACAATACGCTGATGCGTATGTCGGAAATCTCGCGTATTCGTGTAGGAGATCTGGACCAAACAGGTGACACTGTCACGCTACATATTTCACACACGAAGACAATAACGACCGCCGCCGGGCTTGATAAGGTGCTTTCCCGTCGCACTACCGCTGTGCTGAATGACTGGCTGGATGTTTCCGGGCTTCGCGAACATCCTGACGCAGTGCTGTTCCCGCCGATACACCGTAGCAATAAGGCCAGGATCACGACAACGCCCCTTACTGCACCTGCAATGGAGAAAATATTCAGCGACGCCTGGGTGTTGCTGAATAAAAGAGATGCTACGCCAAACAAAGGAAGATACCGGACGTGGACCGGGCATAGTGCACGCGTCGGGGCCGCTATTGATATGGCTGAAAAGCAGGTGTCTATGGTGGAGATCATGCAGGAAGGAACATGGAAGAAACCGGAAACACTTATGCGGTATCTTCGCCGTGGCGGCGTGTCTGTGGGGGCTAATAGCCGCCTGATGGATTCGTAAATTAAATTTCTAACACATCTTTTTAGATTAACGCCTTTGCTGTAAAGTACCCTCGCCTATTTAGGAGGGTGCTTTGCAGAGTCAAATCACGGAATCAAGACGCTTCAAGGTAGATGGTTACACCGTAACCTTCGCCGCTGGTGTTAAGAACAGTCATGCTGTCGTTGTGTTCGGCATCATGACCGGGCTTGAGGCCGTCCCTGTGTTTACCCTCGAAAAAAACTGGCGAAATCTGGAGGAAGCAGAAAGCTACGTCCGGAAAGTAACCATCATTGCCGCCGAAAAACTCCTGGCCCACTATCAGGAAAATTATCGCACTATGGTCGAGAAGATTAATCTCGCTTTCACTCGCCCCACTACCGGCTTTATTGCACCGGATACTAATGCAGGTCGATATCCGGCAAGGGGGCGTCGGTGAAAACTTATTACCCATCTCTGAATTGTTACCCGTCTTCCTATCCAGAATTGTCCGGGAAGCTGTTAGCTCTATTAGCTAAAGCACCTACGGAATGGTTTAAGCCAGTCGTTATCAATCCACACTTCCTGGATTACGGATCTGTTCGCACTCGTAACGAACTCAAAAACCTACTGGCGCATGGATTCATTCGACACCGTGCCGGGAAAGGCTATCAGTTAGCGATTGCGCCAGAAGAGGCCGTGCGGCTATTCGCATATCGTGACAGCCAGACAAAAGCTCGGGTAATAGCTCAAATACTTCATAACGGCAGCACCTATGCCCGCCAGTTTGGCGGCGACACGTCGCAGTTCTTGCGGGCGGTGCGATCGCTGGAGGAGCAAGGGGTTATTGAAAGTTCCTGTCTTCCTGTTCCTACCGTTCCACATATCAAACGTCGGGTTTACACCTTCACGCAGAGAGCTAAAAAACAATGATTTACGTAAAAGTGAAACGCCTACATCCGGCAGCAAAACTTCCAGCTTATGCCACCTCCGGATCGGCGGCGATGGATTTTGAGGCTGTTGAAATAAAACCATGCGTCGATAGCAATGGTGCAATTTCCTCAAGCTGGTGGGTGTATACCGGACTGGCTATGGAGATCCCGCCCGGCTGGTGTCTGAAACTCTATCCGCGATCCGGATTGGGCTGCAAAAAACATACTCGCCTGGCTAACTGCGTAGGAATTATCGACTCCGATTATCGCGGCGAAATCATGGCAAAACTGATTACTGATCCCGGCGGGGAAGGCGTTTGTCTCAAGCCTGGAATGGCTGTCATGCAAGGAATTTTTGAGCGTGTTGAACAAGTCTCACTAGTCGAGGTTGAGGAACTCAACGAAACGGAGCGTGGTGCTGGTGGCTTTGGTAGCACATCGGAAGGCCACTTTGAAATTAAGCGCTCACCGCTTCAGTACGAAAAGTTATAAGCAGAGAAAAGACTATGAATAACAAGGCAACGAAAGAGCTTTTTAAGCTCCTTCCCAAATACAAAGCTCACAAAAACGTTAGTGCATCGAAAATCAAAAATGTTGTTATTTTCGGAGTAACTGATACCCCACTTTGGGGCAGCATCGAACTCGTTGAACCTAAAGGGGCAACAGTTTGTGTTGACGCAATGTTTTTACAAAAACACCGACCAAAAACTGGCGGGTATCTGATCGTTTATGAAAACGGTTATCTGTTCTATGCCCCGGAGAAACCATTTGAGGAACGCTATGGCCTGGTTAACGACGCCTCCAAAAATGGAACCACGGTCATCATTACGGATGACAACGGCGCGATGATTAATCTTACCGGGAGCGTAACTATTTCTGCTGGTGGCATCACCACCCAGCAAGAAGAAATCGACCTTGAAGCAGCCGACTTTTCTGACGCGCTGATGTGGCTGAAGAATGGCAAGAAAGTTGCTCGACGCGGGTGGAACGGCGAAAACCAATTCTGCTGGCTGGTTCCTGAAGGACAGTACCCGGCACGAATGGAAGCCATTAAGGGATATTTTCCCGGCGACCTCGTTCCGTATGGTGCTTATTTCGCCTTAAAAAATGCACAAGGTGTAGTTGTTCCGTGGGTGCCTTCAGTTGGCGACCTGCTGGCCTGTGACTGGTTTGTTGTGGAGTGATTTGACATGGAAAGCACTAAAACAATTCAATACCGCTTGCGTAATGGCCTGCTGGTGGCTGTTAACGCCGACATGTCACTGCCGTTTGACACGATTGAACGCACTATCATGACGTATCTCGGCTTTAATGAAGAGCTGAATGAAGAGCATGGCGTAGCTATATGGAGTGATGCAGACAGCGGCGTTCGTCGTTACATCACCGCCAGGGGCAAAGACTACTCTCTGGAAGAACTGTTTGCCCTTGCGCAGTCTTTCGAATGTGTAGCATTAGACCTGTTTAATGATCCTGCTATAGCGCAACGACTTATACGCGAGCTTGGGCTATCCGTTACACCAATTATATTTAAAAATGGCAGCCTGACTGGCACATGGCGCGTAGAACGCATCTCAAACTACCTTCCATATAACCGACAGTTAAATGGAGTAATCTCCGGCGTTAATCAGCCCGTAGCGTGTGAAAATGTAAACCTGGTTGTCGCTGTTTTGGCAACCGCATGTCGTGTTATCGGTTTGGCTAAACAGGCATTTATTCATTTCCCAAATGGTGCAGAAGGTAGCGCAGAGATTATCGCGTGTGATTTCGAATTTACCTGGATGCTACGCGAATATCTGGACCAAACAGTATTCCGTGCCGAAGAACTGGATATGTATATCACGTCAACGATTCCAGACGATGTGCGAGCTGAAGCAATCGCTACAGCCAGGGCGAAATGCCGTGCGGCGATTGCAGAACAGGCCAAAGAAGAAGTTAAGGAAGTGGCAGATGGCGACTAAGAGCAATATTTATAAAGATCCGCGCTGGCTGTCGCTGGTGGAGAAATATAAAGACAATTGGGTACTGGCAGCAAAAGAATTGTTTGATATTGATTTAAGCCACCAGCAACAACAAATTGTTGAAGCTATACAGCCCAATAATGCAAAAGCTACTGTCACCACTCCGTATGGGATCGGACGACCGCAAGTGCTTGCTGTTATTAGTACCCTTTATACGATTATGTATCCTGATTCCCGGACAGTAATTGTTTATCCAAAATCAAATGTTTGCAAAAGAGGAATTGTTGCATATGTGTGGCAATGTTGGGAGGCATTGCTGAAAAAACAACCTTTTATCATTGAGTATTTTAAGGTCGGTGATAGCGGTCTGATGTTCAATGAATTTTGGGGAATGTGCTTTTGTAACTACCGCCTTAACTATGAAGATAGCATTGCAGGTCACTACGCCGACCATCTTTTATTCATTATTGTGGATTCCGCACATATCAGCGATCGGGCATACAGCATTGTGTGGGCAAGCATGACTAGTGGTGATTCACGCATATTGCTCACTTCAATTCCGTCACCAGAGGAAATAGGCTTTTTTTATGATTCACATCATGGACGTGCTTTAGCTGAAGATAATCCGAGTGGTGTATATAAAGCCATTAAGCTGAGTGCGGAGGATTCACCATTTATTACCCAAGAATATCTTGATCATTTTGCCGAAAGGTATGGCGGGCGAAATAGTGATGACTATCGTCGTATGATTCTTGGTGAGTTCCCTGGTATTAGGGAGGCTGTTCTTGAATCAGATATGCCGAAGACAATGCGCTTTTCGATGCCTGATGGTAGTGAATGGACAATGCCATTACGAGTGATAGCCCGGCATCATGCGCAGCACCACGCCAAAAAACATGGCGTCACGACATTAGAATGGTTGAAATCGCACACTATTCCACTCTTCACTGCAGATCACAATGCTATCGTTGAGTGGGCAAAAACAATTCCGTGGGAGCATGTCGCTGAATATGCTCACATGCTAAAACCGCCGAAAGACAGGCACGAAATTAGCTGGCTGACAGCCGAAAAAATCATTGAATGATATCAACAAAAAGCCCGCCTGGTCTGGCGGGCTTCTTTATGCGCCTTAAATCACAGGTCTATAATCAAACTCCCCACTTCGGGCATCATTGATGACATGAGTGATCACACCAAAAACAGCATTACTGCCCGTGTATCCATCGTCATCCACTGGTAACGCCTCTTTCTTCCCGGTGCTTAAATCCTCCAGGTGCTGGCGCGGATACTTCCTGTATCTCTTTATGCGATATTCACCCTCCATGGCGCATATAAGCAGTGAACCATCAACCGGAGTAAGTGAGGAATCAACCACCAGCAAAGCACCTTGCAATATTCCCTCACGGTGATGGCTGTCTGCCGCCCGCATGAAGTAGGTCGCGGAAGGATGTCTGATTAGTTGCTGATCAAGAGAAATGCGGCTCTCTGCATAATCCGCCGCAGGAGAAGGGAAGCCCATAGCGTTTTACCTCAATGATACTGTTTATTTATACAGTATACATTGAAAAGGCATAGTTTGTGAAAGCGGGGTTTGTAGGCGCGCCACGCTGGGGGCTAATCACATTTCTCCCCCATCTTGCCGTTATTTTTTTGGTGCATCCTCGTTCTGATACACCGGATCGCTCCCTTTTGGCAACTGGAGGCTTAACTGCCGGTAGTGCCGTAGCCGTTCCATGAAATAGGTGCGCAGATTCTCTGGTTGCTCGCGGGCTACCTGTTCAGCTATGACAGGTATGTTCAATCGCTCTTTGTACGCCACACCGCTGGCAGCCAGATCAACGTTAACCTTATCCCGTTCTTCCTGACTTTTAGCTGCAATATTCCAGTCGCTCATATTTAAGGCTCACATTTCCAGATGGTATTCTGAACACCCGAACCGGGCGCAAGATTAGGGTTAGCGTTCGCGCTATGCTGATATACTGCTTTAGACTTCCCATATTGCTGACAGGCTTTATCTGCGGTTTTTTGCAGGCTATCCAGGCCATACCAACCATCTGACTGTATGCTTACCTTTTCACCGTCGTTGTATTGCACCATTGCACACCCAGATATAGCCAGTATCGCGCCGACAATAACGCTTTTCCATAAAACTCTATGCAACATATACAAAAATCCCCTCTGTGAATTGAGGGGATTTTAGCATGGTGATCAGATATCGGCTTTATTCGGAATTTTATCAGCCACCAGCGGCAATAAAGCCTTCGCCATTTCATGAACCAACATGGCATCAATGACGCCTAGCGTATGGCCCGGCTTAATCTTTAATGCGGCCTCAAGATAGCCTCTTTCCAGAGTGGTTTTTACGCTTTTCCTGGGCGCTTGTTGGGAACTATCCGGAAGAACCGGATGGTTCCCAGCCTCATAAGCTACCCGCAACCAGTGCATGAATGTTTCCGCAGACACACAACCACAGTCCACATCGATTTTCCCGCGTTGCTGTTCCAGCCATTGCCCAAAATCCAACCTGTAAGTCTTACTTTGGCTTACAGGTTGGCTACCCTGAAGCATGGCAGCGTGGCAGGCATACTCAACGCCCTTAACTGCATCTGCGCAGTAGTTATAGCGATTGCATTCCACTAATTTCCGTTTGAGTTTTTCAATTGCCTGCGCGACATCAGCCTGTATTACAGGAACTGGCGGAACGGCTGTTTGCTCTCGAACGTCATTAGTCGCTATCGGTTCTGCTGCCAACTGACTGGCATATTTGTTAATGGTAACGATAAGCTCTTGCTCAGCCTCATCCAGACAATCACCGATACCTCGCCTGTCACCGTCAAAATCATCGAAATCGGCACGAATCTTGGCAACCTTCAGGATTGCGGACAACACCTCACTAGGAATTACCGGATAGTTGGTTGACGTTTCCGCGATTTCCCGAAAATTATTGGTTGACGAATTCTTGTTTTCCCGAAAGTTTCCGGACTGAAGCATGGCGGCGCGGCAGGCGTTCCAGCCATCTGCGTAACAATCTCTGTGTGTCTTGAAATATGTCACCGCCCTTGGTACATCGTTTACGTCTATTTCATCCGGCACAACCGGCGCAGGTGAGTCAGCATAAACAGGAATAACGTCCGGTTGCTCTTTATTGCTTTCATCCGTTAAAGCCCAGAATAATTTCCCGGCCGGATGTTTGAAAATATAAGCAACTGGTTCTGCTTCCAGCGATGCCAGAGCAATTCGTGCCAGTTCTTCCGCTTCTTCTGCTGGCAGTACAACGTTGCTACCAGGTCCGTATGTTTCGCGCCACTGCTTGATTGTCAGCAGGCGTTCTTTGGTAATAGTGGTCATGAGTCAGTCCTCAACCAATAGTTATGTGAATGAAAGAAAGCAGCCAAAGAATGGACTCAATAACTGCCCAACCAATAACGGCGCAAATGACACCGAAAACAACGAAAAAACCAGTACCAGGCAAATTATTGAACATCCTCAGGCTCCTTTGGTGCGCAAGTGGTTTTTCCAGCGGTTTTGCGCCGCGCTGGGCTTTTTGCAAAAACCACAATCCATCATCCCGTAATATTTCATTAACCCCATCCGTCGGTTGCTGAGTCTCACCCACTGCCAGACGCCAGGACCGTTTCTGCGAACTAACAGAATCTTAGCTTTACGGTTCTTCATCGTTTAGTTCTCCTGCGTTTCTTTGCTGCTCGTCGTGCCTCTGCAATACCGGTATGGCGGCGCTTTGGTGCCGGGATGATGTTGTCAGCCATCAGGACATGTGGCTTTGCAATTAGCGCAGAAGCCCAAAAACGAGTCGGGTACGGTAACAAGCCGATACATGCCACACGCATTACTCACCTCCTTTGATGCGAATGCCAGCAAGCCAGTTTCTTATGCCGATATATTCAGCGTTCCTGAAACCGCTTTTTACATATATAAAAGGCAAGCGAAGATTGTGACCATTGGCTGCCAAGTAGTCTTTACAACCCTGCTCGGTGAAACAGCAGGTCACGAATTCATCAATATCTTTCACAGCAACGCGCCGCCATTTTTCTGGTGGCTCTCGAAAGTTTTCGTGAAGTAGTTCGAGACGACGACTTTGGCGTTTATTGGCTTCATTGCCATCTTCATCAACCCAGACAATCCGGTCATAGTCATAATCAGCATCAACAACGATTTCGCGCTTTTGATACACACAAAACATAGGGTCTGACGTTATTCGATTATCCTGTGTTCGAATATTTTCACCGATGATGCCAAACGAATCTGGTGCAGAGTTTGTCTGCAACTCTTCGATACGTTCAGCCATAGCAGCACACTCTTCAAAGTTGCTTAATGCTTTTCGCTCCCATTCAGCGCATTGTTTTTCCAGTTCTGCAATTCGGCACATGGCATCAATATTTGTGTCTTCCAGGCGCTTAATTTCGGCCAGGAGTGCCAGCGCAACTTTTGGTGGGATAGACGCGATATAACGGGCATTAGCACCAGCATTCCTTTGTCCATCAATGCCAGGCCAGTCAATAAAGTATCCGCAATGCCTACCCTCAGACGTGCGCGCAGGATAAATGCCGTTATGACCCGGCAAAATATATGCTACCCATTCATCTTGCGTTGCCTGTTCCGCCGCCTCGCGCAGTTCTTGATAGTTAATTTTGATCACTGGTTGCCTCCGCTTCCCACGTTTTCAGACTTTCACCACAGAACGGGCAAAATGAAATTCGAATCGGCGATTTAGAAAACTCGCCTGACCGCAGCATGATCAGGTCTTGTGAATGAATTAATTCATGGTTATAGATTTTGTATTTCAGCAGACCTTTCCGCGTCGTGTATTCAGCATCCTGCTCCAGGGATTGTGCCAACGCCGCGCACGGTTCTATTTTTTTGCCATTAATCAAACAAGTGGAGATTCTGCACTTTGCAGCTCCGTCACCATTACCTTGACTCATTGCATTGTTCCCATCAGTTATTGAACGTGATCACTCCGCGCTCGATGGCGAAATCGAAAAGCTGGTTAGCGGCTACGTAAAGGCGTATGCCATGCGTTTTTTCCCATGCCCGGACATCGTTTTCTGCGCTTCTGGCGCATTCATCGCAAAGAGGAACAGCCCAGCGATCGTGTTCGTTTAACGAGCGGGCGCGGTACATGAACGGGTGATTAACTTTTCCACCGCATCCGATGCACGGACGAGAAACCACAAACCGGAGATAAGCCGGGCTTTTTCCGAGTAAGGTTTTTGGACGGCGCATATATAGGAGGCCAGAATCTTCATCGACGGACAGATTGACGATCTGCTCTGCGGAAATATCCACCAGCTCGCGGGTACTATGCTCCCAGGTAATATCCGACTCTTTCAGAGTGCCGGTAGGGATTTCAGTTTTTGGCTGACAAAATGCAATGCGACCAGCTTCATCAGGCAGTTCGTCTTTAAGATTCCGGCGAATGGCCCAAAAGGTGAGTTCAACCATGCTCAGATCGCGATCTGGCGGAAGTTTTAACTCGCTGGCAGCCCAGTTCATAATCCAGTTGGCGCGATTCCGTGACAGTTGGTCTTCCAGCTTGCCGTATCCCTTCATCATGTATTCCGCATCATGCTTCCAGCACAGGCGAACGGCAGAACCGTTATAGAAATGGGTGGTTAGCTGGTGGCTGCAATCGCGCTTATCATGCGCCTGGCAATCGTGAATGTTGGTGCTAACCCAGTGAACGAGAGAATCCTCACCACCTAACGCGTTAAATACACGCTCACTTTGAAAAAAGGGGGCCAGTGACTGGTTGGCAACCAGTGAATAATTCAGGTCAACGACACCATCAGGGGTGTTTTCAGCCTGTTCACGCGGCAATGGGGATATAAGAAAACGGCGTCCTGCGCCGATGTAATTGCTGGTGGGCTTATCTACAGGAAAGACAGCCACACCAGTTTCATTTACGACATATGGGGTGATTATTGCACTCATAATGCATACCGACTCTGTTTTGTTCCGAGCGGTAAAATAATATGTTAGAAAACTAAAATCAATGTTCTAACGTAATTTTGAGTGCGTAAATGATTTGATCAGACTTTAAGCTTCCCTCCCTTCACCTGCATTAGCGTCAGATTTCCGCAAAAAACCGCGCCCGTGTCTATGTAGTGCTGATTCCAGTATGCTTTTGGTCTTCGTACCGGTGTGTGCCCAAAGATAAAGCGATCTGCGCCTGTGATTTCTCCACCAATGCCATCTATCGAATCACCGACGCGACTGCGCGACCAGACAACATCAAAAAGCGACACATCCTTACCGAACTGGTACTCTCCACCTGGATAGTCGGCATGGGCTATAACGATAGTTTCATGCCCGGTGTTCAACTCAATGATATATGGCAGACGCTTTACCAGCTCCACCAGCGCCTTGGCTAATATTTCCTGATCAGTGCCCAGCATGAAGAACCATTGTCCGCCATTCATTAGCCAGTTATTCACGTTGCCATCAGGACTTAACGCATCAAGCATCAACCGCTCATGGTTCCCCATTACTGCCCTGAACCAGGGCATCTGCAATAGTTCCAGACATTCGACATTTTCAGTACCGCGATCGATAAGGTCGCCAACCGATATCAGTAAATCCTGCGCCGGGTCAAAATCCACACGATGGAGTTCGGACATCAGTCTGGTGTAGCAACCATGCAGATCACCAACAACCCATATGTTTCTGTAGCCAGAACCATCAATACGGCTATATAAATTCACTTCATGCATAGTCTGGATCATGCGGCAACCTTCTCCCGCAGCCAGATACAAACTGGACCATCTTCAGTGTCATGAATAGAGCCAACAAACCAGCCTTCACCCTCTGGTCGCTCCGGTTCCCAGGCGGCAATATCGGGACCAGCTGCGTCCAGATCAAAATCATCTTCATCCATACTGCGAATAGTCCACTGAAGATTATTTTCCTTCATCCAGGCGTCAAATTCCTCAGTGGAAATATATTCACGACCTGCGCAAAACTTCTCATACTCCGGATGTGTCCAGCAGCCATATTCATCACGTTCTACCGGCATTTCTTTAATTGTGCTCACTCTTCATCCTCCAAGTCGGCAACGGCATCCATCACATCAGAACCGCGAATAAACTCAAAAGCACGGCAAGCCATTTCAAACACCTGTTGTTCTTGCGGATGCGGTGACTCCCAATACTTAAAACCAGGTCGATGCTCGTAACCCATCATGGAATAAAAATCGCCAGCAAGTTCAATCGCGGCATCAACAAGTTCGCGATTTGTCATCGTCTGTTCTGTCATTTTGTTTTCTCCTGTCTGAACATCACTATCATCAGGTCGCCTTTTGTCGCTATCCTCGCTGTTGTGCCTGGTTCAATGCTGCCAAGTTCAAATGCGTCATAGAACGCTTCTAATGCCTTCTGGCGTAGTTCCTGTTTGCGCCGTTTTTTCCACTGTTTCAGGAAAATGGAACCCAGCCATCGCCATGTACGGGACATGATGTAAAGCCAACCGAGAAGTGCCAGACCGGTATTTAGGGCCGTATCGAGCGTTATCGTGGTGTCGATATTCACTGGCTGCTTCCTTTGCGAATCTGTTCCGCCCATTCTTCAAGGGATTTCTCCGCATATTCACCGGACAGGCCATCAAGCGGATGCGGTTCATTAGCCAACTCTTCTTTCGCTGACAAAATCATGCGTGTAACGTCGAAAACTTCACGCAAAGACTTATTGATAAATCCGTGATTGAACGCAGCAGCAAGACGGCTTGCGGTGTAGTTAATCCCCTCGTTGCGTGCCTCCGCACGTACTTCAGCCAGGAAAGCGTCGGTGGCCGGAGTTTCAGGAATCCGTCTCCTCATCAGTTCTATTGCATGATTGAACCCGAAATCTTCCGCGAGAGATACGTCATCCATATTGTCATTGTCATCCTCAATATCCCGTGATTCTGGAATTGCAGACTTTATTCCCGCATTCTCCGCCGCCAGCGCCGCGCAATTACCCTCCAGCTCTGCAATGCGCTGTTTTGCGGCATCAAGTTCAATCGATAATTTTTCCAACTGCTCTTTATGCTTCTTGTATTCCTGATATGCGTGCCAGGACTGACCTTTGCGCACACTATCAGTAATATCAGTAATCTGTTCTGGTGTTAGCGTGGTCAGTGGCTGTGCTGGAAAAATCATCACTTGCCCGGCATCCCAATCAAAACCCACCTGAATTGACTGAACCTCAACTGATGGTGTTGAACCGATGCGACCAGGCGAATGAACAACGATCGTTACATCCATATCGCGACGATGGCTGTGGTTGTTGGACAAAATACGATTCACCAACTCAGAAAATTTGGAAAATTTCATGCTGATTCCCTTTGCTCTTCCTGGATAATGTTGTTGCAATCTTTCACGCACTCGTTGCAGATGAAAACGTTGTCCCCGGCAATTAACTTTTTAACGGTGTGCTGGGATTTGTTACAGAAGCTGCAATAAAGCGTTGGACTGGCTGATACGGATGGTGCGCCAGATGTCAGCCGCGCGATGTCGTTCTTGCGACGCAATATCACACGGCTGCACTCGACCAGCATCTCCGGGGATATCTTCTCCTCCGTAGCGAGCGTTTCTAATCGTTCGAGTATGTGGAAGGCTTTTTCCTGGGTAATTGCAGAATGCGATGTGGTCATCATCTTTTCCCTTCAAAGTTCGGGCGCAGGCAGGATTGTCCTTTACGAAGCAGGGCTGCGAACCTGTCAGCCGCATCCGCGCAAGCAGAAGCAACGGAATCAAAAAATGGATCATCTCCGGTATCGCGCATCGTCAAAGCGAATGCCTCCAATCCCTGAGCCTGTATTTCAACAAGGTAAGCTTCAGATGTAGTGCTTTTCACCTCGCCTAATTTGTTATGAGCTATGTTCGCTACACATGCGATGTCTATATCTGGATGATTAATTGGGAGATGGCTAAGAATTTCCTCAAGTGCTGCTTTTTTGTTTTGGCATTCCGCCACCAGCGCCCCGCAATTGCTTTCCAGCTCTGCAATACACTTTTTAGCGGCTTCCAGCTCAACACGCAGATTCTCAAGCGTTAGAGCCATCTCCACGTTCTCGTCCAGCAGTTCAATCACATCAGGATCGCTATCATCAACTACTGTTATGCGCGATTTTTTGTAATGCTCGTCAGCATAAGTTCGTCCAGTTTTGAAGCATCCGTCTTCCTCCATGCCAGAACAGGCATAAACAACATGTGATCCAGATATGCGCTGCATTGACATTTCCTCGCCACAAACAGAGCATTTAGGCGCTGGTTTCGGTGAAAAACGTTCACGTAACGTCTGATAATAAAGCTCGCTCACTGGATGACTCCTTTACGAAGCTGTTCGGCGATATCTTCGAGAACGCCATCAGAGAATGAGCGGTCAAAATCGCCTTCCGGCGCATTAGCCATAAACTCAGTAGAGGTAAGAATCATCCGGGCAATATCCGCGGCGTTCTTCGCAGTATCATCAATAAAACCAGCTACCCAGGCAGCCAGCATTCTGTTCGCCACAAAGTAAGCGCCCTCCTTGCGTGCTTCAGTCTTCACTTCATCCAGGAAAGTGTCGGTCGCAGGAGTAGTTTTTTGTGGTGATAGGGCGATACGAATTGTTTCAAGAGCTGGATCTATTTCCACTGTTGGCACCTTGATAAAACCAAGCTGCACGCCATTCATAATGAACGTGCGGCGATCCTCACATATCGCCTTCAGTCTCGCATTCTCCGCAGCCAGCGCCGCGCGCTCTTTCTCAAGTCGGGAAATTTCCGTTACATACTCAGCGTTACGCTCTGCCAGTTGTGCGGGCGTTAAACCTTCAGACTTCATACACTCTCCTTTCGAAATAAACGTACTGATTAATCATGCCCAGGGGCATTTCGAGTTTTTCCGCGATCTCACGGCGGGGAACACCACACTGATGAAGCTGCCGTGCCAGTTCTATATCGCTCTGCCGGTATTTGGCTGACGGATGAAAGTCTCCTTTCAGAATCATGCTGATCCCCAACTCCCGCGCTTTAGTCCTGACGGCATCACCGGTACGACCGATCAGCTTCCCAATACTCTCGACCGTCATAGTTCCGGCGCACTGGCGGAGTATCATGATTTCTGCCCTTCCCCATCCCCGCCAGCTCACGCCGACATCCTCTGAGACATAAACTCCACAAAACGAACTGCATCTTCAGAAACAACGCCGCATGACTTCAGATAATTCATTGCGTCATTAGGTAGCGGATTAGTTGGTTCGGCATTTGCCAGGGATTGAGATAAACGCGTGATTAATTTGACCATTCTCCGCTGCCGGAGGTTGTATCCTTCAGCTAAAGACAGGTAACTGGAAAGGGTATTGCTTAAGCGGGCGCGAAGCTGATCCGTGCCGTGACATTCAATAGCAACATCACGTAATGCATCGACCAGTTCACGGTAAAGATGCGCTGCCATTCTGCAATCTGTGTCAGATGGTGCTTCATAAATTACCGTCAACCCCAGTTTTTCAGCCAGAGCGTGTTCTGCACGTGCTCCTGCGGACACATCCCATCCCTTAAGCAGATAGATCGCATCAGCAGAACGCACCATTGCCAGACAAATATCCATGTATTCGCTCTGGCAGAGGCCAGCAGGTAACAGCGCCGGATTCAGAACAATATGCCCTTCCTCCATCAGCTCTTTTGCTTTCGAAAAAAACGCTGTGCGGTTGTAGTCGGGATAACCAGTCATCGGCCCCGCGATGTAAATTTTCAAAACACATCTCACCATCAAAATTTCCCCAGCATCGTGACGAAAAACATCAGCACGGCAAAAAGCTCAATACCTAATTCAAGTAGCGCCAACGCCCCGAAAAAAAACACATAGAACAGGCCAATCTCATTCACAGATGGCTGGTGGATCGCACTTAAAGCTATAAGCATCATGTCCTCCAAACATTTATCAGTGATGATATTAATGTTTTGTGTTAGAAAATCAATTTTGAATATCTAACCATTTTGATCAATCATAGAAAAATCGTTGAAAAGTAAGAGACTGCCATCATGCAGAAACAGAGTTATTGGGAGAAACAGAGACAAAAAGCCATGCAAAAATTGGCTGACCCGGCCTGGCGAGAGGAACAAAGGGCAAAGCGCCTTCAACAAGCTCAACGCCAGCAGCAGCGAGCGAGAGAAAAAGCCGCATCGCCTGAATATCGGCAAAAGAAAATTGAAAAAGCAAAACAATATGAACAGCGGAGAAAAGATAAATCTGTATCCGCTCCGCCCAAAAAAACACGCACGTCACGCGGCCTGAAGGGCAGATCACTCACAGCCGATGAACGCCGGATACAGACCGCTATCGGTACTCTCCCCTGCATTGCCTGCCATATTCACGGGCAACATAGCCCAGTGGTATCCCTGCACCATATCTTCGGGAGAACGGCAGAGAACGCGCATAAATATGTCCTCCCTTTGTGTAAATGGCACCACCAGTACGCAGCGCCAGCCGAGGTCCGAGACCAATATCCCTGGCTGGTCCCTGTTCATGCTGATGGAAAAATAGGCGGAAAAGCAGATTTCATGCGGCACAATGCCGATGAAATGACGTTGTATCTGATGGCGATTGAATTGATAAATTAGTTTTCTAACATTTTAAGTTGAATTGAAAAACACTCCGATGTACATTCACTACCGATTGGCACACCGGTCAACTTTTTGAGACAAACTATTTAGTTTTTCGTATTATTGCCGCCGCCATACCTATGGCGGTGCAATATAGGTGGCTGAAAAGCCCCCGTTGACTCACGGTGTTCCAGCCTTTATTGCGCCGCCACCAGACCGTGGAACAGTCGATGGCGGCTCCGAAAGCAAGGAGTCACTACACTATGAACAACTACAGTCTTTCCCCATCACTCGTCGTCCACCACTCACGCGATAATCTGCATTCTTTACTCGCGCTGGGGGTGTCAAAATGACCGTTCGCTACCTCAACTTTCAAATCCAGAACATCACTGGCGGTTGCTATGACTGGTTTGTCACTCTCGGAAAAGAAGTGATCACCGGGAAGCTGGATGAAGTGAAGGCTAAAGCAATGGCCTACGCCTGCAAGCAAGCCAGGAAGAAATCCACCAAAGCATAAAAATACAGACTGTTGCGCCCTGGCATTATCGTGGGGTATATTTCTACGGCACCTTAGAAAAACGGGTGCCGGGATTGGAACCCCGGATAATGTCAAAGGCGACACAGACGCCGAAAGCGTCTTTTTTTGTGTCATGCCATCGCACAGCCATACGTAGCGTTTAGCTCAGAGATCAATGGTAGTGCTGGCTGGGCTGCCGAAAGGCAGGCCGGTTCCCTTTGACGCCGGTAGTTCCAACCCAGTCAGTGCTACCGCCATTGAGATTGGAACCTCACGCGGTAGCTCCTTAACTTAGTCAAAGGAGGCTGCCAATATGGCTACTATCCCCACCCCAACTCATTCTGAATTTATCTGGCGTTTCTATTCCTGCCAAAAACACCTCTATATCTGCGTCATGGCTGCAACCGAAGCAGAAGCGCGCTCATACCTTCCCGAAGAACCCTGCATTTTTGCTGCTCGCTTCACTCTTGATGCGATGGAGATCCTCAATTACTGGAATCTGCCGATGAACTGCGTGGAGGTGCACTGATGAATCTGTCCATCTCTCAAAAAGCGACAATGACCAGCATTGAGATCGCGGAACTGGTAGGTAAGCGCCCTGATAACGTTAAACGCACCATTGAACACCTGGCGGAACGGGGGGTAATATCTTTTCCTCAAATTGAGGAAAAGCCCACCGCAGGCCGCCCGGCGAGCTATTACGTCTTCGAAGGCGAGCAAGGCAAGCGCGATAGTATTGTCGTCGTCGCACAGCTCTCTCCCGAATTTACCGCCCGGCTGGTGGACCGCTGGCGCGAACTGGAGAATGCCCGGGTACAGTTAAAATCAAAAGCCGAAATCCTGGCTGAAATGGCGCAAATGCATCTTGAGCATGAACGCCGGATCAACGCCGTTAATGCCCAGGTAGCCGAAGTATCGGCACAAGTGTCCAAAGTCGCTGAAACCGTCGAGCAAATCAAGAAAGGCAATATGCCGGAAGGCTACATTGGCTACCGCCAGCTGGCGGCGAAATGTGGCCTGACTGAAGCCAAATGCCGCAACCTTGTCAACGCTTACCGGATTCCCACCGATACGCATGAGTTTTTAACTCCAGATGGTTTGCTTGCGAGACGCTCCATTGTGGCCCTGGCCCCCTTCCGGAAAGCCTTTAAGCAGGTGATGTCGGAGGCAGAACCACGCAATAAACGCTGGTATCATCCAAAGATGGGGATGTTTCAGGCAATCCACCATCCTGTGCCTGAAAGTCCAAAGGCAAACCTGTCGTTGCATACCGCCAGAGAGAGGATTAAAACAGGGTATGCAATCGTATGCCGTCGAGCATCTTGGCCTGAAGGTGTATGGGTATGGCCCGAAGGTGGATCACGAAAGCACTGGCGCACTATCCGGGATGGGAAAATCCATGCGATTGATTTAGCTCCAGAGGATGTTGTTGCTACGGACTGGATTGTTAGTTAATTACTGTTGCCCCGGCCTGTCCGGGGCTTTAACTACTAAATAACCGGATTCTCCGCACGATGAAGAAAATAGATTTCACTTACTCTGCTGCCACAATCCAGCGACGTTTCCGTCTCATAAGGGAAGTGGAACTATCAAAAAACTGGTATCAAATTCTACTGGATGAAGAGTTTTCACTGATGGTTATAGCAGAAAAATTGGCTATGCCGAATGACCGGCACAAGGTCATAGCCAGCCTGGATCTGGTGACAAACAGATACTGGGAATCCGAGGAACTACTTGAAGTTGGCTTGATACGCGAGATGATAGAACAGGCTGTTCCCCTCCACTTACAGCAACCATAATTGAAAGGTCTTAACGATAGTCTGCCACGAATAGTTACTTTCACTGCCTAAAGTTATTTAATTGCATTACAAAGTGTAAATTAGTAACATTAGAATCTCACACAGCACTATAACTATATGTTTTTTATGTAAAAGGATGATAATCGTGGCTACTAAAATTAAACTTGAAAACCCTCAAACTGGCGAATCAATCACCGGTTTTTATGGTTTTTCCTGGACTACATTCTTGTTTGGTGCTTTTCCAGCTTTGTTCAGGAAAGACTTTATAACTTTTATTGGGGTATTCGTAGTGATGCTGATACTGGCATTCCTCACAGCCGGAATTGGCCCGTGGATTGCCTCATTTATCTGGGCGTTCATGTATAATAAATATTTCACCGTAAATAAGATAAAACAAGGCTTCATTTTTGCTGGTTCTCACACAGAAAATGAGTTGGCTGCTAGCAAGCTAGGATTGTCATTAAATCAAAACAACTGCAAAACTATTACCGAGTAAAGCCAAAAAGCAGGCTTAATAGTAAGCCTGCTATATCAATCACGAATCTCTCTGACAATTCAGAAACATAAACGCCCGCTTGTCTGTTAAATCCGTAACATAATACTCTCTCATGCCTGTAGGTTTTATTCTACGAGCATATACAAACTTATGAACTGGTTGTTTTTCCCCATAACTTACATCAGTCCTAAATTCATCAACCACGCTACCATCTTTTTCGACTTCCTTTCTCACCAGCTTATTTTCTAATGCTGGCTTTGATTCGTCCATGCCACTAAAAGCATCCTGGCCTGTACTATTGCCTCGATTTCCGCGCGGCAAATCCCATGAGAAATAAGTGCCATAGTCAGTAATCACACGATCCCAGACTCCAGTATCCCCCATATAGTTAGAGCGCTTTCCATTGTAGGTTACAGCCACTTTACAGGAGTACGTTTCTTCATTCCCTCCAGCCTTACTCGCTGTGGTTGCAGGGATATTTTGGATAGATGCGCTTACGTCATCTTGCGTTAACTCCTCAACTGGAGCAAATTCATATATGGGGGTGCCGAGGCTATTTAAATATAACTTATATCTAACCCTAAGCGCACTTCCATCTGAGAATTCATACGTTCCCAGGCATTGGAGCTTATTTTTTTCTCTTATCTCATTGATCTGATTATAAGCATCGATTACAGAAATTGCTTCCTGATCGTCCTTCAGCAGTTCATTATAATCATCGATTAACATCTGCCTAGTTTTAGGGGAATTGCAGTCAATTTTGCTAAAATCATAAGCAAAGGTGAGTGTGGGGACAAAAAGAGCAACAACAGTAGCTAGTATTGTTGAGGAAAATCTTTTTCCATTTTTTATAAAAAACATTTCATTAACTCCATACCTTACCATCTTAGCCGCGAGCGCGGTCCCTAAAACCCTTAACTTCACTGCACCGTCCTTCATGCAATCAAAATGACTTTTATGTTATAAAAATAATCAGCCAAATCAACATGATTTAGGCCAAATTTCTGTCAAAAAATAAAATCCACAAAAAGTGGTTGACACTATTTTGGAAATCACAAACTGCACATAATCCATCGCGCTAACGGCTCCCGTTGAAGGTTCTTTTGACGATTAACTTTCAGCCGAAGCGCGGTAGGGAGTCATAACGCCAAAGCAGGCCGCCATGTGCGGCCTTTTTTTGTATCCGTCATCCGTGGAGGAAGGACAATGGAAAAGATCGCAATATTCAGCCTGACCACCAGCAAGCCTCAAATGCTCACTGCAATACTGAAAGACGGTGCTCTCATTATTAACGAAGTAAAACCCCTTCCCGCGTCAGCATTGGAGCAAAAGCAAAAAATTCCTCCAGCTATAGCAGCCCTGCGGAAAAGCAAATTTAAGGTACTGGTAGACGAAATTACGCCAACGATCTCCGCTGGCACCGGAGCAAGCCAGGTGACTCTCAAGACCCGTCATGCCGATGGTAGAGCAGCAATCATCGTCGGGATGGAAAGATACAAAGAGTTAAAACTCCAGAAACTATTATCCCTGCCGCAAAATAACAAAGGTGCTTTCGAAATCCCCGACTCTATCGTTGATACCGAATACAACGGTAACGGAGAAGAAGTCTACAGGGTGAACTGGCAGGATATCAGGCCGGAGCATATTCTGATGATCCTGTGTTGCTACGCGACCGTATACCACAACGTTGCCAGTGCGGATTACGTAGAGCAGATGACCGGTACAGTCGAGAAAGAGCAAAAAACAGGCATACTCGCTTCGTTCCTTTCCATTATTGGGCATGAAAAAGTTAAAGCAGGCACCTCCCAGCCAAAGTCACTGGCTGGGAAAGAAGTTGATGAAGATACCGTGATACTTTGATCACATTAGTAGCTTTGTTAACTCCCTCAACACCAGGTAGAAGAGTAACAAAAATATTGACGCGAGTATTTGAGTGGTCAATGAAGCGTTCATAAACAGATCAATTAGAATTAATAATTCGAAGATAACATCCATGTCATTCACTCCGTTTAATTTTTAATCTAATGCCAGCAAATGAAGCTGGCCCCCGCATAAAGATTAATGAAAGTCACTTGTCACCAGTGAGGGGATTTATGAGCCACATCCCCCTGAACTGGTGGCCTGTCTGTTTCTCGCATTTCACACCCTGCATACAGTTTCCCCCAGGTTATGACTGAGAGGCTTTGTTATGGGCTATAGCAGACTCGACGATAGGTACATTGAAGACGATATTTTTCGTGCGCTGTTTCACCAGGAAATGATTAAGCGGGTATCGGAGTATCACTCTGATAATTTCCAGTACACGATAAAGATTGATGAAGTATATCGTTCAGACCTTGCAGCCTACCGGGCGTATGGCAATGCAGATTTGCGCTGGGTATTCCGGGTGCTGGTGGGCCATGAGTCAGAAATGGAAGAAATGCCCGCCGGGACCACGTTAACTCTTCCTGATGTGGCATGGCTGAGGAACAAGATCCGTGATTACGCGAGCGCGGAACCGGAGATAGAAAATGCCTGATTTCCTGAAAAACCAGGACGGGCGCTATATCACTGACGGCCTGTCCTCTAAGGACTTCACGCGTTTATTCGAGCTTATCAGGAAAGAACAAACCCGTAAGCGCCGACAAGCTCACCGGACGCTGACGCCAGGTAGACTGAGGAACAAATCCGCCGAAGATATTCTCAAGTTAGGGAAGAAAAAAGGCGGCACGTTCTTCACGCGAGACGACCTGAAAGGTTTCGAAAAGCTACGGAGTAAAACGCGCGAAAAATATGACAGCAAGACGGCTGGCATCACATACGCCCAGCTGGTGGCATCCAGCCAGGCAATCGATATTAAGCGTGCAAATAACGCCGTGGATGACGGATCTGGTATCAAAAGAGCTACACCCGTATCTCTTCGCCACAATGTGATTAATATCCGCGTAGAAGCATCGGATATATCCGTCCACCAGCACCATATCGTCCGGATACGCTTTGAAGAATGGGATCAGATGGTTGATGACATCGCAGAAGACGATAAATCAGCTCTCAAAATCACTAAATCACTGTGCGCCGGGCGAGTGTCTTTCGATTGTGACTGTGGTCGTCATCAATACTGGTATCGTTACATCGCCACTGCGGGTAACTTTGCCCTGGCACCGCCAAAAGAATACGCCTATCCAAAAGTTCGCAACCCGAAGCTGCAAGGCGTCGCCTGTAAACACGTGATCCACTCAATGACGCGGTTACAGTCCGCCAGTTGGCAAATGAGTATTGCTCGTGCGCTACAAAAGGCTGCAACGCAAATTGCATTTGGTGACGATCGCCGCCGTACAACCAAACACTTCTCAAAAGAAGACGAGAAGGAGTTTAATCGCAATCGTAGCAGTAAAACGAACGTTGAAGCCGCCAAACGCGAATGGAGGCTCTATCAGAAGCGCCAGGCAGCTTTAAGTACAAAACTGGCAAAGGACAACGGCAAGATCGACAAGCTACGTGACCAATTGACCAGGGCCAGAAAGTTGTCAGACGCACAGAAAAAACGGGCGGCTGCAAAAGAAGCGGCCTTGCAACGTGAGAAACAGAAAAATAAGGAACTTCAGCAACGCCTTGCCGATCAGTTCGCACTGAAGAAGCAGGCGTTCATTGATGCGCTTGTCATGGCTGGAACGCCACAAGAACAGGCTGAGAAGATGTTTATAGAGTACGTGAAAAAAGCATAAACCACACATAGCCTAGTAGTTTATGCTGGGCTTTCATTTTTTTGAAAGATCAATTCCAGTATTATCAAACAAACTGGAAATATCAGACACCAATTTATTAAAATGCTTGTCATCATTATAGAATGATGTGCTTTTTATAGCGACTATAAAATCACATAAATCTTGCGGAGATTCAATGCTAACCCCCTTATTTTTATATAGTTCAATAATACTGCCAACATCAGAATGCAATAGTTTTATCGCGCCACAAATTTCTCGCTGTTTCGTAGCTAGGTCATTAAGTTTATTTTCATTTTCATCTAAGATTTGTTTTGAATATTTAGCGTCATTGGTTGCTTGATTTAACTTTGTTTTCTTTCTTTGCAATTCTATTCTTTTATCATAATCAGCATCTTCATCTAAATATCTTATTTCAGTGTATAATTTACTTGTTAGCTTAGATATCTTCAGTGTGAGAATAGGAGCTAACACAGATGCAAATACCCCATAACCAAATGGGATTACAAAGTGATAAACCCACGGGGATACAATCCAATTATCAAAGAACGGGACATTACCACCAACAAAAACAATAGATAATGTATATAGGATGTCGTCCTTTGACTTTAATATAATTAAAATATCCTTCCAGTTAAAAATTAGAAAAGAAATGACAACATATGCAAAAACCTTGTTAAATATTTTATCTTTTATTATTTCAGAAAATGATTTTAGTTCTGTTTCATTTATAGACGGATTATCTTTAACTTTTTCTGACATCATAGCTTATCCTGATTACTTTTATTATGGATAGTTAAAAGATTCAACAGGTGATGGTGGCTGAATTGGGTAATGTTTCTTCTCGTACTCCTCAATGAGAAGACTCATAACCTCAAAGAAATCACCTTCCGGAGTATTCATTTCCGGTTCGTTATCGAACATCGGTTTGACCGCACGCAGTGCGGCCTCATAATCTTGTTCTGTACGGATAGGTTTAATGTTCATTAATTACAAAGGAAAGCCCACTTGCTAAGTGGGCTTTTTGTATGTGTTTTACTATATCAGGCTGCTTTTTTATTCAGGTTCCGCTGAGAAATAAATTTTTCAGCAGTATTGATACGACTTAACTCTTCCTGAACGCGCATATCATTTTCGACTTCCCACAGATCTACTGCGGTCTGAAGATTAATCCAAAAATCTACAGAAGTATCGAATGCTTTTGCCAGGCGATATGCCATATCCATCGTTAGCTTACGATTATTATTAACAAGAGCACTTACGGTGTTACGATGAACATGAAGTATTTCTGCTAACTCGTTGATCTTCAGCTCTAACGGCTCCAGGTATTCGTACAGCAGGATATCACCTACGGTCGTCGGTTTTCTGGTTGCCTGTTTCATTTTTTGCCCTTACTAGCGTACGTATTAAGTGGACTCTGGTCAGAACCCGGTCCGTAACCGGGTATCTGTTTTAGTATTTGTGAGGGTCGAGATACAAGTCCTCGGCCTTTCCGTTAACCCACTTAAAAATTAACCTATATTGCTTATTCACCCTTACTGATGAATAGCCATTTAGCTTCCCTGACAGTTCCTCATACCGATTACCTGGTGGTGATCTTAAATCCTTACAGGTAGTTGCGGCATTGATAATGTCCAACTTCCGTGACAATGTCATATGAATATCAGGAGGTATCTTTCTATGTGGTGTTGAAAATTCAAAAAAATCATCAAGCCACGCATCCCTGAAATCCTTTATGTTAATTTTTTTGGTCATTAGTCATTTGATCCTCCGTGATGATTACCGAATGCCATAACTATAGCGCACTGTTGCACTGTGCGCAAGTGCATTTTATGAATTCCCCCTCCTTCATCCAAAATCACAATCTCCCGAAAATCTTCCTTTCGATACCTGACAGATCGACCTTTGAGGATGCTTATGGGCCGTTTTGACGAATGGTTTGCTGACGATGCAAACCTGGCAAGTAAGGAGTCAGAACATGACAGCACGCAGAGAGAAACGCCAGCGCCGATTGAAGCGAATGCAGGAGGCGCGCCGGAACATGGCAATACCGGTTCGGATTCATTCAGCATTCTGGAAGAGCAACCCGCCGCCAAAGCTGATAGCCATGATAATTTTGCTGATAGCAACGGTGGCCTTACTCCGGATGCTGGCGAATCAGATATAGCCATACTTCCTCCTTCCCTGGCTGGCAGAGAACCAACTCCACAGCTAAAAGCACGCTATAACGGGCATAAAGCCTTTAACGACCAAATCCGCGCAGACTGGATGCTGATTATTGAATCCAGCCCAGACGCGTTTCAGGCTCTCTTATATCGACCAGATGTTGGCACATATGGGGTAGTCAGCGACGAAACAGGAGAAGAGTCATTCACTGAACTGGATAACAACCAACGCGAACTGACTTACCAGGAACCTGAAATCGTTTATGTGCTGGATAACCCTGACGGGCGTGACTCTTTCCATGCGATTGACGCAGACGGTGAGCAGGATGGCTTAACCGATGATGTTCTGATTCTGCGTATTGCAGCAAATAACGTCCCCGTCGGCTCAATTCTTGAATGGAATGAAGAGATGGTAAACGGCGTAGCCCGCCGCTGGTGGTACGTGCACCGTATTTTTAGCTACGGCACACAGCATGTTGGTTCGCTTTACTACTGCATACCTGCCAGGAATTTTGATACGACTCAAAACGGAGTGATCGAATGACTTCAAATAAAACCCTCCTGGCGCGAACCGGTGAATGGCAAACCTTACGCACAGGAAAATTCCAGACCACGGGCTTTGAAAACGTGGATAACGCGTTTGCGACGCTAATCAGCAACATTTTTTCTGATATCTTACTGGTGGCCCCCGCGCCGGAAGAAAAACGCTTTGCGTCATTCCTGAATCGTCCACCAGCAGAGCGTGTCTATATGGCCCGTTTCGACAATGCGATCGAGTTTCTTAAAGCAGTTCGTCGCGCAAATGCCGGGCAAGGGAGAAAACCTGAAAACCAGAACATTAACCGGGATGCTCTCCCCCTGGTCAATATCTCACGCACTATGGATATCAATTATATCAACGATGATCAGCAGATTGACCGCAAAAAAGTAGCCAGTTTTTGCGAACCAGATACCGGAACGCCTTTAGCAGAACTGGAATACACCCAGGCCATTCTGACGTATGACGTTACGTTAATGGCAACTGATAAAGCGACCATGAGTCTGATGTGTAATTCGCTGGGCGCACGGCTTCGCCTGATGACAGGTACACAATTTGAAGCAACCACTCACCTTGTTCGTGTCCCGGTCCCGCTGATTTGCTCGATACAGGATGCCAAAGAAGTCGGCTTTACGGATGTTTCAGCACCAATTGGAGAAGAGCGTATTTATGCCACACAAGCGCCGATAAGTGTGATTGCAGACGTGATCACAGCATGGGAGTTGGACGCAAAACGTATTATTACCGAAACCTCGATATCTATGGGGTGATAAGTGGCCCAGGAGTTACAACAATATTTTCTACAGTCAGTGCTCATTAACGATAACAAAGTGCCACGAGACTGGATTTTTACCGCAGTATATGTAGAAAAAACCAGCCTCAAAGCCCCTTTGCTAAAACTGGAAATTCATGACGCTACCGGCACCGTAATTGATGACTGGAAAGCCAAATACGGTGCATCGCTGGTGGCTGAAATGGGCGATCCAAACGGTAATGCAGGCACTTTTAAAACAGATTTCTTTGTTACGTCTGCAATGCTGGCTGGTGATGTTGTTACCGTTATTGCTGTCAGTGAAGACGTGCGCAGGTTTAAGATCCCCTCCCCGCGCACAAATTTACATACCAACAAAACACCAGACGCTATATTCAAGGCATATTCCGGCAAGCTTAAAATTACCAGCAGCGTGCTAAAACGCGCAGTTACATATCATCTGAATGCTGGTGACAAACCGTCAAAAATGCTTTCGGAGATAGCGCGAGACAAAGGTGCATTGTGTTGGGTATGTCGGGGGGAATTTAACTTTTACACCCTGGCTGATCTGATGAAGCAAACGCCATCATTTACCTACGAGGGGAATAACCCTAAAGCAGAATACACTTTGTCAAAAATGCGCCTACTCCAACAGGAACATGCGTCAACAGCAAAGAATCAATATCGTTTTGTTGGGTATTCCATGACCGATGGCTACGTCGAATATGGCGATAGCTCACTCCCAGTGCGTTATATATCCGACTCTGATATGGAAACTCTTCGCAATATGCAGCTGTCTCTCGTCCCCAAAATGGATATAGAAGTCGCAGGCAATCCTGATATAAAACCGGGGATGGTAATAGAGATTATCGTATACCGCTATGACCAGGAAAACCGCATTGATGAATCAATGCCCCGTAAGCTGATAGTAAAAAATGTTGCGCACTTTGAGGACCGCGTAGGCTACACAACACGAATGATATTGGGAGTGCCGAACAAATGAAGCGTAGAGCGCAAATTGTTGGAACTGTGCACCCGGCAGGGCTTATGCGTGCTCAAGTCCGTGTTTTACCTGACTGGAATGGCGTTCCTGATGACGATCTACCCTGGGCGGAATACCAGTTACCCATCGGGAACGCTTTTGTACCTACAGTCAAAGGTGACCTGGTCTGGGTAGAGTTTCCTTATTTAGATGTTAACGGTCGAATAGACACCAGACGCCCAATGATAGTTGGTGCCGCTCAGGATGCACCGGGAGGAATTCCAAACGTTGCACCAGAAGCATCTGGCAAAGGCAACGGCTGGACGCCGCCGGAAGTAGATGGAGCACCTCCCCGCCCCCAAATCTCAGCAACGAAAGACTTCGTTATTCACCGCAACAATATTCTTGAAGTACGAACTGCTGGTGGCGGCTATGAAATTGCCAATACGGCAGCTGGCTCAAGGATTGGCATGAATGAGTCCGGGCAGATATATATCATTGGTCCGGCTGATGTAATCGTGAATGCAGGAGGGAGTGTTAACGTCAAATCAGCCAACAACATCAATGTTAATGGGGAAAATATAGCTGTCACCGCTAACGGGGACATAGCTTTCAAGGCAGGAGGAACCTTTCAGGCCACTGCTGGCAACTTCGATTTCAAGAAAGGATAGAAAATGCACCCATTTGTGTTAGATAATTAACATGCTTTTTCTAACATAAATGGTGAGACATGAGATCAGTCGCTTTCAAAAATATCTTCATCTATCGTCTTTCACGCGAAGTTAACTGGGATACCGCAGAAGTAAATGCTGCCCTTAACAAGTTTGTGTTTACCCCATGCGGTTCTCAGGATATTGCTAAAGCTGGTTGGACCCCCGTCCTTGGCGACAACCTCACCCATGAATACAAGGGTTTTCTTCTGATACAGCATAAACGAGAGGAAAAAATCCTACCTTCTCAAGTGCTCAAAGAAGAGCTACAGAAAAAAATCCTGAAACTTGAAGAAGAACAAGACAGAAAGCTGAAGAAGACCGAAAAAGATTCGCTGAAGGATGAAGTGCTTCACTCTCTTCTTCCTCGTGCTTTCACGAGAAAATCAGTCGCTAAAATCCTGATAGACCGAAGCAATCATCTGGTTTTTGTCGAGGCGAGCAGTGCTAAAAAAGCAGAGGATCAGCTGGCTTTGTTACGGAAATCTCTTGGCAGCTTGCCCGTTGTCCCCTTCTCTCCGAAAGACCCATTAGAACTGACCATCACTGGCTGGATTAAAAATGGCTTCCCGAACGGTTTCCGTGCCGGTGAGGAAGCGACCTTAAAAGCATTGCTTGATGATGGCGGCGCGGTCCGCTGCAAAAAAGTGGACCTGCTATCCGACGAGATCATGAGTCATATAGAAGCTGGTAAGGTTGCAACCACAGTTGCGGTTAACTGGCAAGACCGTGCATTTTTCAGACTGAATGACGATATGAGTATCAAGGCTTTGTCGTTCAGCGACGAATTGTACGACCAGAACGACGATATTGATCGAGAGGATGTTGCTCAACGATTTGACGCTGACTTTATCCTGTTTACTGCTGAATTATCAGCGATGTTCACTTCGCTGGTGGAGGCCGTTGGTGGTGAAGCAGAACGTTAACAATAGACCTCTTATGGTGAGTCTTTGTGATTTCACGGGGAAAATGGTCGCCCCCTGGCTGGAGCATGGTATAGATGCTGTTATCGTCGATCCACAACACGCAAAGACCACAGATGAGCTGATGCAATCAGGCGCAGTTCTGACACGTATCAGTGCGATTATCGATAGTGATGAAGTTTATGCTTTTCTCCGAAATAATTTACAACGTATTGTGTTTTTAGCTGGTTTTCCGCCGTGCACGGACCTTGCTGTTTCCGGTGCGCGCTGGTTTGCACATAAGGCTGACAAAGATCCGGTTTTCCAGTTCAAAGCGATGCAAGTCGTCTGGCAGTGTTACGACATTGCAAAGATGATTGGTTGCCCGTACATGATTGAAAACCCGGTCAGCCAAATATCGACATTCTGGCGTAAACCTGATCACATCTTCCATCCTTACCACTTCACTGCATATTGCAAGGAAGACAATTACACCAAAAAAACATGCCTCTGGAGCGGGCAGGGCTTTGTCATGCCTGATGCCCTAATGGACGAATCATTAGGCAAGCCAGATAACAGAATCCATACCGCGCCACCTGGGCCTGAAAGGGCTAATTTTCGAAGTGCTACTCCGAATGGATTCGCAAAAGCAGTTTTCGAAGCAAATAAGGGGGTGCTCTATGAGTAAATCTCTAGTAAGCACAGCCATAGAAAGACATGATTCGATGGCGGAAATTAGCTATATGCGCACCATTCGGACTCCGGATGAATACGAGCGTCCGATCTTCAAATGGGTAGGCGGTAAATTTTCAGAGTTGCCTATAGTGCTTGAGCATCTACCACACGGTAAGCGGTTAATAGAACCATTCGTTGGTGGCGGTTCCGTATTTACGAATGCAGGATTTCGCCACAACCTGCTTAATGATATTAACGGTGACTTGATTAACTTCTATCAGACATTGCAGCGAGAAAGACATTCTCTAGTCACGCTGTCATATAGTTTTTTCCAAAATTACAACAACGCTGACGCTTACCTCGAAGTGCGTGAGGCATTTAACAGAGGAAAGTATGACCAACTACATCATGCTGCTGCCTTTTTGTACCTTAATCGGCACTGTTTTAATGGCGTAACACGGTACAACCAAAATGGCGAGTTCAACGTAGGGTATGGTAAATACAAAGCGCCCTACTTCCCACATGCAGAGATGGAGGCATTTTTGGCTGATGACGTACTCAAAAACACTTCCTTTGTATCAGGTGACTTTGCTGGCGTCATCGAGGCGGCTGGTGAAGGCGATGTGATTTTTTGCGATCCGCCGTATGAACCGCTGCCGGATACAGAAGGGTTTACCAGTTATTCAGGAAATAGCTTCCGTTTCGACGAACAGAAACGGCTGGTATCTCTATTGGTGGAAGCCCACCAGCGCGGCGCTAAGGTAGTGATTACAAATAGTGGTGCTCCAAACATCCGTGAACTATATGAAGGAAACGGGTTTAAAGTACATCATATGGCAGCCAGACGGTCGGTTTCCTGCAAGGCGTCAACACGTGTAGTTGCTAACGATATAATTGCAATAATGAAGTAAAAAACGCCGCAGTAGCGGCGTTTACTTTTTCATGTGGCGAAATACCTATTAACCTAACTTCGCCCAGGTATCACGCAGCCCAACGGTGCGGTTAAATACCGGTTTTTCCGCCGTAGAATGGCGGCTGTCGAGGCAGAAATAACCTTCACGCTCAAACTGGAATGCTTTACCCGCTACCGCTTCTTTCAGCGACGGTTCAGCAAAGCCTTGTTTGATCACCAGCGATTCCGGGTTAATCACCGACAGGAAATCATCCGCAGCACCTGGGTTCGGTACACTGAACAGACGGTCGTACAGGCGAATTTCAACCGGCAGCGCATGTGCCGCGCTCACCCAGTGAATAACGCCTTTCACTTTACGACCATCTGCCGGATCTTTGCTTAAGGTGTCGGCGTCATAAGTACAGAAGATGGTGGTGATATTGCCTTCGGCATCTTTCTCCACGCGTTCAGCCTTAATGACGTAAGCATTACGCAGAC
>SKEN01000275.1_pt2 | contig 36600 bp, 22 predicted proteins | sample 4826711 | NCBI WGS metagenome assembly SKEN01 (sample SAMN11008808, study PRJNA524170) | human gut metagenome | biome: Human fecal sample; material: Feces; isolation source: fecal sample from pouch patient p39 | host: Homo sapiens | place: Israel: Tel-Aviv | collected 2015-02-10 | reverse complement strand
ATCTTTGTCATAGTATAAAATGTTATGCTTAAAGATACAAAATCTTTAGGTAATAACAAAGCCCCTGCTTGTGAAAGTCGGGGCTTTGTGCATAAAAAAAGAAGGTGCGCATTTTGACACACCTTCTTATAATAGCGAAGCCACCCCAGGAAGATGGCAACATTTCTATTGCTGCTTGCCTGAAGAGGATGCTCTAACTTGCAAGCGAATAATTTCTTGATGTCGTTTGTTTCCAACTCATCCACGAATATATCCTTGGAGTTGACGAAAACCTTCAGCTTCTCAATCTGAGCGTCCGAGAAGTCTGCCAGAGCAATCGGCTTGACATCGATCGCCTTTCCAGAATTGAAAAGCTTATCCATCTTCAGATAGTCCTTTTCCTCAAATTTGTCCTTTGTGAAAAATACGTCCACAAGGTCACGTCGAAGTTCAAGAAGTTCCCTGACTGCGAACACATGCATGACGTGTAGGCACATGTCAGCTTCATTCAAGCCTACTGAAGGAAGATGGTAGGCAAAGAAATCATTCACATAGCGATTGTATGCCTTTTCGCCATTGAGGATTACACACTGGTACTGCCCGTAGGCAGCACGATACAGTTGCCTGAGTTCATTATCTGGCAACTCATTCTCTACTTTTTTGTTACAGCTTAGACAGCAAGGACACAAAAAGAGAGAGCACGGAGTTGTTTTTTAACCGTTTCATTTTCTTTTCGTGTTAAAAAATGGGTTATTAAAATATGATTATGTGGCACAGGTTAATGTGCCTTTCTTTTAATCGAATGTCTCGTATTTGTCATCTACACTATCATTTATTATTTGTCATGGTGGTGCAAAGGTAAGTTCGTATTGTGAAGCCTATCTTCACTACAGATTAAAAAATGATAACACACCACATTTTACCCTATAGTCATTGATAATTGCACCATGATTACGTGCAAAAATGTTGCTTATCTGCAAACAAAGTCAAACAAATGAAAGCATAGGTGCGACATAATAACGATATACAAAATCATGTGTCGTAGTGGTATGAATGCTTGTCAGTCATAGACTTTAACTTTGCACCCGAATCGGTTCGAGATACGAGGGTGGCTCCCTCAAAGTTTAACAAAAAAGATCATATATATGGCAAACAAAAAAGAACTCGAAAAACTTGAAAAGCGAATTGAGCTGCTTGAAATGCAGGTCAAGGAACTGAAAACTGTAGAGCCAGATGTAATAAATGAGCGTTTCAAGGAAATCAATGAAGCACTCTATTCCACCAAAGACATTCTGAATATGAAAGAGGTGGGGTTATATCTGGATATTTCACAAAGTCTTCTCTATAAGCTTACCTGTAATGGAGAGATTCCACACTTCAAACCTCGTGGTAAGATGATATTCTTTGAAAAGAAAGAACTTGTGAACTGGATAAAACAGAATCACTATTACCCTGTGGTTGAAAACAATGATCCTATAACTCCAGAATCTAATGACTCCATTGACAATGAAGAAGAAAAAATTACCGAAGAAGAATAGTATTGATGGCTCGAACTTACCAGACTCACGTCTGGTTGAGTTGCTTGACAGATGTGCTATCTCTGTCAAGGACATCGGCAAGAAAACTAAAAAGAAAACGAACAATGAAGACAAAAAATAGTAAAGAACAGCTTACTCCCGACAACATGGAATCCCAATCGCTCGAAGTGTCCATGCTCAACAAGGATAATTTTAGCGATAAAGAATTGGAATCCTACTTGTCCAAAGGCGAGATCAAAGCGACTGATAAGATTACTATTCCTCCTAAAATCCTGTTTGTCGGTGACTGTACCATTGCCACTTTCGGCAATTTCAGTGCATCCACAGGTAAGGCAAAGAGCAAGAAAACCTTCAATATCTCAGCAATGGTAGCAGCAGCTGTGACAAACACCACTGTTCTGAACTACAGAGCTGACCTCCCTGAAGGCAAACGCAAGATCCTCTACTTTGATACAGAGCAAAGCAAGTTCCATTGTCACAATGTCCTGGAGCGCATTTACAAACTCTCAGGTCTTTCATTGCAGAAGGATGATTGCCGCTTACTATTCTGGGGGTTGCGCGAATATACTCCGAAACTGCGAATAGCTCTCATTGATTATGCTTTACGCAAGCATGATGAAGTCGGTCTTGTTATCATCGACGGACTCAGAGACCTCATGTATGACATCAACAACGGCAAGGAAGCCACAGATGTAATGACGGTACTTATGGCTTGGACAAGTGTATATGAGCTGCACATCCATACTGTACTCCATTTGAACAAGAATGACAACAACCCTCGTGGTCATATCGGTACTGAGCTGGAGAACAAGGCAGAGACTGTCCTTGTCATCAGTAAGAATACTCAGAACAACAGTATCAGCGAGGTAAGACCGATGCACATGCGAGATAAGGAGTTCAGTACATTCGCCTTCCATATTGATGACAACAAGTTGCCAGTCCTTGATTCTGGCTTCTCAGTTACAGTTGTCAAGCGTAAGGAAAAGGCGTTAGTGGGTCTGGAGAAAGAAATTCATCAGGAGATTCTGGGCAAGGTGCTCGAGGAGCAGACGTTGTCCAAATACAACGAACTTGTTGATGCCGTAGCCAAAGCCTATGAATAAGCCGGTTACAAACGAGGCATGAACGAAGTCAAGAACCTGATTAAACTTCTTACAAGCAAAGGTATAATTGTCAAGGAAGATAATGGATATGCCTATAATTCAGAACGTTTTGATAATCCGCTACCTGATTCTGATAAACAGGTTTAAGGTTTAGGTTTAAAGGGTATATATACACACATACGCACACGCGCACATGCACGTATGCATAATACAATAGATTATGACTATAGACGAAATCAAATCGGTCAGCATCTATCAATGGATGCAGGAAAACAATTATGGTTCTGGCACCAAAAGAGGAAAGAATGTTTTCTATAATTCCCCTTTGCGCTCAGAAAGTGATCCGTCCTTTGTTGTCAATACCAAAGATAATCTTTGACATGACTTCGGCTCTAGAGATGGAGGAAATCTCATCAACCTTGTCGAGAAACTTAACCCAAGTTGGTCAGAACATCAGGTGCTGTCTTACCTCGAAAACCAGATACGTGAAAAGAACCTTCAATTCAATGAAGATTATAATGCACGAATCAAAGAAGAAGAAGAAGAGGAGAAGCAGCAATGGCTCGAAGGTAAATGTGCAGAACGAGAAGAACAGCTCAATCAGGAAGCTCATTGCCTTCTGCAAGGGCTACATACTCCAGAGGGTTGCTCGATACAATCTGAGCACTTGCCCTTCCATGACAAATGCAAAGAAGAGTAACTGCTAGGAGTGCCACCATAAGGTGAATTAGTCAAGACTTAATCTGACAGTTACGTATAAAAAGAATAAATTTGTAACAGAAAACAGATTAAGTTATGACAACATCAGAAAAGGTCATCAAGAACAAACTGGGATTGCTTGAACTCTCCCAACAGTTAGGAAACGTATCACGTGCTTGTAAGATTATGGGCTACAGTCGTGACAGTTTTTATCGTTTCAAAGAGTTGTATGAACAAGGCGGTGAAGTCGCCTTGCAGGAGATTTCTCGCCGTAAGCCTGTCATAAAGAACCGTGTGGAAGAACACATCGAGCAGGCAGTCGTACAGATGGCGATAGACAATCCTGCATTGGGGCAAGTCCGTGTATCCAATGAGCTACGTAAGAAAGGTATTCTTATTTCGCCGGGCGGAGTGCGTTCCATTTGGCTACGGCACGATATGGAGACCTTCCAGAAACGCCTGAAAGCATTGTCAGCCAAAGTGGAACAAGAGGGCATTATCCTTGATGAGAACCAAGTGGCGGCATTGGAAAAAGCAAAAGAAGAAAAGCAGGCTCATGGAGAGATAGAAACTTATTATCCCGGTTTTCTACTTGCCCAAGACACTTATTATGTAGGATATATCAAAGGTGTGGGACACATTTATCAGCAGACCGTCATTGATACTTACTCCAAAATCGGATTTGCCAAGTTGTATGACAGAAAGAATGCGCTTGTTGCTGCCGATATGCTTAACGATAGGGTTATTCCTTTTTTCGAGCAGCATGACTTGAAACTGATGCGTATGCTAACAGATAGAGGAACAGAATACTGCGGAAACAGAGAAAATCATGAGTATGAATTGTATTTGGCTGTGGAAGACATTGATCATTCTAAGATTTAAGATTAAGGCGAAAAGCCCTCAGACAAACGGTATATGTGAGCGATTTAACAGAACCGTGCAGAATGAGTTCTATGCTATTGCATTCAGAAAGAAAATCTATACCTCTATCGAACAGCTGCAAGCAGACCTTGATATGTGGATGAACTCCTACAATACCCAAAGAACACACTCTGGAAAGTACTGTTTCGGGAAAACGCCCATGCAAACTTTTATCGAAGGAATCGCTGTGGCAAGAAAGTATCAACTGCAAAATCAGGAAATGATAAAACCGAATGAGCAGGATAAAATCTCATTCGGTTGTGAGGATGATGAAACTTGTGTAACTTCGCAACAAACATCTGACAGTTTTTTTGTCCGATAGTAAAACAAATGTCAGAACAAGTCTTGACTATTACAGATGTACTGTGCCCAATGTGGACGTATCGTAATGATATTGAATCGTCTTACTGTTTGTTGCATGGCAATTACCTGTGTCTATGATACTGTTTCTCTTCACTTTCATTGACTTCTACATCGCCGTCAGAATCGAAATCGATACCAGCTGAAATCTTATGATCCAGAAGCTCATCATTGAAGTCTTTATACTCTTCAGATGGTTCCTCTTGAACAATACGGTCTCTCGAAACTCCTTCCCTGTCTGCCAAAGCCTTGAACTGCTCTGCAAACTTTTGTCCTGCTTCGTCCATGTCGAAACCAAGATGAAAGGTTGCATCCTTGGCTGTACGTATCAGTCCTTCGAGTTGTCGGGCAGATGGGTTGCCACCTGTCGAAGCAAAGACTCCATGAGCAAGTTCCTTCTTGCCTTCGGCATCGAGATTGCTGTCTTTACCCATCAGCAACTGATAGAATGCCATTGCATTGTATGCACTTTCAAAGAGGAACACCCTTCGGGTATCCTGTAGTCGGGTATCCTCTGGGCTTGACATCCATAGTCCTTCGCTGGCATTGGAACCTCGTGCCATACCTTTGTGCGAAGATCCGTCCTGTTTCATTCTGCCTCTCTCCTCCAAGCCTACAATCTTGTCATCCTTGCCTGGTATAGTCATCGGAAATGACAGATTCTTATAGACGTGACCGCCTTTCGTAGCACGCTCTGCAAGGAAGAAGTCCTTTCTGAAAGCATACTGGGTACTGAGATTCAGACCTCTTGGCTTGAAGTAAGGGTAAAAAGGCTTTTGTGACTCCTTGTTACTGCCCTCGAACTTGTGAAGCTTGTACTCATCAAGTCGGAAGGCTGGCAAGGGCTGTCGTTCTGTGACAATCTTTGTTTCCCTGTCTTCTACTGGGTTATTCAGAAGTCTGTTGCAAACAAGATTAACAAGTCTGTCCTTATCCATACCTAGAGTATAGTCGGCAAACATTTCAGGATGCTCCTTGATGAAGCCGATGACATTGTAGTTCCTCTGTACAGGAGGCTGAAAACAGCATTGACCATTGGCGGTAACTATGAATTTGTCACCACGTATGCGTTTGCCGTCACTATCAAGACGCACATACGACGGATAGCGCAAGCCATCACGCCTGTTGAGCGTATAGCCTGCATCTACCAGTACGTCCTGAATGTTGAGACGTTGTTTGAAATCGTCGTAAGTAAGTTTTGCCATAAGTCGATTATACCAATGTTTACGTGTCTTTTATCTGCTGTGACCCAAGCCTACGCCATGTTCACCAGCGTTGAGACCTGCATCGAAAGCTCGTGCTGCAAGTTCCTGCGGAGAGTTAACACCAGGCTTGAAATAGACATGTGGTCGGGGGTCTGGCTCATGATGATGATGCTCCATGAACACGGAAGGACCACTGTGATGACCATGTGCCAGTTCACCCATGACGGCGAGTCCTGCAAGCAAGGCTCCACCAATCTTCGCACCTACATTGGCGTGTGCTCCTGGTACATTCTTCATATCTACTTCATTGAAGATGTGTGAAAAGTTAAGGGCATACTTTAGCCTTATAATCTATAGAATTTACGTTCAAGCAGGTATAAAAAACACCGCTTGGTCAACTCTACGTCGGCACTCGAATCGTGCAAGTTAATATCATCGGTATTTATTCTCAGACATTCTGCAAGTTCAATGAGCTTTGGCCACTTGTTGCCACGTCCACATCCCCTTGACGAAAGCTGACACAGGTTTACAGTAGTCTTCATCGTATCAATCATCTTCGGCCACTCGAATGGATAGATTCCTTCACGTCTTGCAGTAGCATTGATAAAGTTTTTGTCAAAATCGCCATTATGGGCAACACACAAATCACATTCAATCAATTCGTCTATAAAATCATTGAGGGCTTCATATCGATCAGACAAAACCTGTGTAGCAAGAAACTCTTCTGTCAAACCATTCACTTGAACAGCTCCCCATTGCACACGATATTTATTCTCTGGCCATGGGAAATAGTAGTTTACCTCACGTATTGTCTGGAATGTATTACCATCAACGATTTGGAATGACAACTGCAATATGTCATTCGCGTAAGGATTTGTACCTCCTGTTTCTGTATCGAATATCAGTATTCTCATTATGGTCTTTATGTTTTATCAGTACATCAATCCTGCCTTCTTGTATCTGGCAAGCCGTTCAACAATGTCATTACGATTCTTATGCTCTTGCTCTTCTTGTTGCTTAGCAGCCTTGCTCTGAGCTTCACCTTTTTCGATCTGCTCACCTCGAAGCATTTCGTAGGTGATGAAGGTCTTCATTTCGCTGTTTCCATCAGGGAGTTCTCTACCAAGGGCGATACCACTTGGGTAGGCACAGAAGATGCCATTTGGATATTTCTCACTGCCCTGAGCATCTGAATTAAGATGGATGTTCTTCATAATCCAATCCTTCATCACATCCATCTTCGACATGTCGGCTGGCAAACCAGTTCTTTCTCTGTAACGGTCAAAAAAGTGAGGGGTAAAGAAACACTTCTCTGCCTTTGCCATTGGATTGGAATCGAGGTACAGGAATCCAACAAGATGGAACCCATCCGATTGACGGTACAATCCAAAGTACATATAATCGAGCATTCGCTGTTTTTTACTTATTGCCCAGTCACGGCTAAGCATGTAAATCAGGTAGTCAATCCCACGATTACCCTTCACCATAACAGGTTCATAAATCTTTAATCCTTGTGGTTTTGTCTTCTGTAAGATTCGCCAGTATTTTGGCTGAAGGTCATTCATCTGATGATAGACGAACCGTTCATCAAAGTCAAGAACCCTGATTATGTCGTTATAGTCGAATGTATCTGTCACGATTGATGGCATGATCTTCTTAATGGATTATTGTTTACACCAATACAGCTGTTGCTGCTGCACAAATCTGACCGACACAGTCGAGCTCACCATTTTCAAGCATGGTGACACCTATAGCTTCAGCCTCGGATTCATCATAAGCATCTACATATATTGAGACTTGTTCATCCAGGTCACTTATCAGTTCTACCAAATATGTATTCATTACCTTAATCCTTTGAGGATATTTCATCGAGTTGTTCCTTCACCTTATACATTTCCAACCTTTCCTTCAGGAACTTGAAAATTGAAGGGTGAACAGAGAACTCATTTATCTTATTCCAACCATCGCCCAATGAACAAATCAACTCATTAACAAATGCTTCATCAGGAGTCTTATCGCAAACCAATTCTCGAACATGAACCTTATTGTCAATAGAGCTAAAATTGCCACTTGGATTTGGACCTGCACAATACATCCATGTATTGGGTGAATACTTCCAATAATGAACATTGACACAAGCACCCAAAGTTTCCTCTCGGCGAGAAGCTGTTCGGAAGTCCTGACCTTGCTTGATGTCGTACTCTTTAGTTATCAAGCGCATGAGATCCCTTGTAACTCCGTCTTCTTTACCAATAATCTTAATATCCTTATAGAACTGATTGTGTAGAACACCATCCTTGTTTTCACGCATACGTTGCTGGCAAAATGTCTTTGCATCTACTGACTGCACATTGTCCATCAACAGTTGGTATGCTTCGGCTGGCACAATAGTGTCCTTTAATTCTTTCAAAGCACGAGTCATCTCATCTAATTCCGGGAAGATATACTCTTCGGTATCATAAATATTATACTTGACCCCACCCTTCTCGATACAATAGATAATATCCTTGTGATATCCCTTTTTAAAGTCAGGTATTTGATATTCGCGCATCTCGAAATTTGCGTCCAGTACAGAGATAACACCATCCTGTGGTATTTTTTTCTCAATATCTCTATAAGAAAGCTGACCATCATTATCAATAGCCATTTGAACAAAGTAGTAGTCCTTGCTTTTAACCTTACTTTCTGCATAGGTTATAACGCATCCCTTAAAACGCTCAATCATAGCTTGCGGCAAAGTTGATTGCAGACAGCTTTTCTTAATCAGAATTTGGCGAAAGATATTTTTGATTGTCGCATCATTTATCTCTGAACCTATCATTGAATCTTGAACAGGAATCAGCTTCTCCATTAGATCCAACTTCTCCTGAAGGCGATGTCTATCTTTTGACCTTCGTTTTGCAGTTGACAATTCAGCCTCTTGATCCTTATCTCCAACGATACGAATACAGATTCTATTCTTACCCTTGGTCTTGATGAAAGTACCTTCAAAGCCAGTCTTAAACAACTTGTTGATGTAAACTTTCGACTTGTCCTCTATCAAAGCACGACGTTCCTCTACGCCCTCTTCTTTGGTATGACATGAAATGTCTATCCAGGAAGAAGAAAGCATATTACGAACCAATTCATCTTCATTCTTAAACTCAGCTTCTTGCGACTGTAATAATTGAGGATCATTATAAACAACAGGATATACCAAAATGTATTTAGAGTATGTAGTCAAAAAATCATTCAGTACAGAAGAAATAATATAAGCCTGTGATTCCTCCAAATGGTCAATATCACTGAAATCCAAGAACGGAATACGATTTTTATTGTTCTTTCTGAATATGGAAGGATGATTATAATACTCTTTGGTTCCTTTCTTCTTTTGTGACGAGAAGTATATGCGTTCATCACCAAATTCCAGATGGTAAACTAAAGAATCCTTCTTCTTGGAATTTTCAACCTTATCAGCCTCAGCAAAGGTACTGGTATGGGCTTCAAGCAAACCACCATAGGCAAACTCCAACTGTAAACCAAGTTCTTCACCTTGCTTTTTACCTTTATTATACAGGCTACTACAAGTACCACAGATGAGCTTACCATGTGCGTAACTTAGAGTTTTGTCTCTATTTGGCATCATGGATAGCATCAGGTTAAGCATGTTGTGTGGATAAATTCCTTCCCTATAGTCCGGGTTATAACTGATTTGCTTTATCTTAACATTAACCTTTTCAAGCCGTTCTTGAAGCATGGCTGTAGTGATACTTTCCTTCTTTGCCGATGCAAAAAGGAATATGCGATGTTTGGTTGGGGCATCTGCATTTCCTTCTTTGACCATCTTATTGAACGCACAGACAGCACTATTAGGACACAATCCTTCCAATTTACAATAAATACCTAAGTTGTTGCCAAAATCATAGGCATTGGAGTATTCTATCTTGTACAAGTCGAAATCCTTCAGGAACTTATCCCAGAGGAAATGGACTTTTATATGATTGGTTCTTATCTTTTCCATAGTTGTTTACACGATGTTTAACTTTTCGAGGACTGCCTGAACGTTTTTGTCAAGGATAGCACCTGTCTCAACGTCAATCAGACCATTGATGATTGGCAGGTTCGCACCACCTTCAAGTTGTATGGTATGAGTAAATGAATAGTTGCCAGCATATCGAGGAACATTGACTACAATATAGCTACCACCACATTCTCGAATTTTTCGCTCCCAAGACTGGGCGTTGACATGCTGATTAAAGTCACTATCAGACATAAATTTCACATCCACATATAACTTATCATTGACTACCCAGTCAGCACGCTCCCAGATTTTTTCAGGAAGTGATCCTACATTACATGCTGCATTTTCAAGAATTGCCTTGAACACTTGCTCTCCAAAGTAACCTGTATATACCTGTTGAATAACTTGTGGCGAAATAACCCATGATTTACCTTTCCAAGACGTACAATATCCATTAGTCTCAAAGTATTGTCTGATGAACCCTTGCTTCATGATTGCATCCAGATGTACACTTGCATCTGAATAACTTCGATTTTTTGCTTGTGCTTCAACAGACTGGATATAGAACATTCGCATTGACGGGTCAATATCGTTTCTATCGTCAAACTCAGGATGTTTCATTACATACTCACGTATCGAATGTAATCTTTCACGTATCTGACAGGCATACTTATCTGTACCCTTGAAACTTATACCGACCAACTCACTGATGTATCTATCTCTACGATGCTCATCATTGTTGAACGTAATATCCGATTCCTCCTCTTTGCCCTCAAAGCGGTCAATGATATTTTGATTTTCATTGATAGCTTTCAAAACATGTTTGAGCAGGTCTGTCTGTATCTCTGGTTTCTTTGCCGTTACCATAGAGTAAGCCATATCCTCACCAATAGCAATATGAACAGACTTATTGTAGATGGTTGAGCGAGTTATACGCCCCAAAGCTTGTACAGCCCATCGTAGGCAAAAAGCATCAAAAGCAGGAGTTTCTTTCAATGCAGCTTTGATTTGAATCTCTCGACCTTTCATGATTTCGCTCAGTTCATCAACAACACGGTGGTGTCTGCGTCGAAGCAATGCACGTTGGAAATCAGATTTTTCTTTGAGTTCTAATTGGTTGTCTGTGCCCAATATACTCAATGATATACAAGCCTTTAGGTAGTCATCTACTTCAATCAGAGGGATAAAGTTTGTGGGCTTATCCATAATGATACCATCGAAATTGCATCGTGTATCTTTACGATCTTTGGTATTTGGAGCTTCCAGACAATGTTTTTTTCTGTATTTGCTATCCGTTTCAAACAGATAATTTACGCCCACTGCACCTGACTGGTAACATACGAAGCAGAACATCTTAAGTTTAGGATCTTCCTTCAACAACTTCTCTACTTCCTCCAAGTCCCTCTTGAAATGCTCTCCACTAAGGAAACACACATTCAGTTTAGGATATATATCTGAATATCTGCGTGTGCTCCCATCATCAATGGCATGTTCGTCCATTGAATCATTATCGAATTTTTCTCCACGCTTGGTTATTCTTGCTTGTTGAAGAATGTTCAGTGCCTTCTTTATACCGATACTACTCTTACCTGTATATGAGAATGGCTGAAAATAGAGCCATGCCTTCGCGTCAGGATTTTCAATAAAATCCATATAGTGGCTCAGCATATTCACCATTCTGGCAGAATTGTTCTTATCAAAGGTGTTCTTGTCGGTAGAAACGAAGTCAAGACAATCTTTGACAGCTTGATTACATTTGCCAAGATACACCTCAATCTTTTCTTTTGGATTTGTGTTTTCCTCTTTATAAATTGAGAACTTTACGTCAGGATTGGCATAATTGAGGGCTATATAATCTTCGATTCTTCGCAATGCATCATTGTCAATCTTCTCAACCTTTACGCCTTGTTTGGCTATATAGTTGAAGTCGTAGTTGTGAACTGGACTCTGACTGTCAGCCGTAGCACTACACATGATTACTCGGTTATGGTTGACCATATCGAGCAACACGTTCTCAGGCATACACCTCATTTCGTGATAATCGAAACAACAAGAATAACGGTCATTGTCAAGAGAGTACACCTCTATGAAACTTATACCTTTATCATAGATAGATCTGCTCTCGACCTCTTGGTCTTTTGAGTGAGGAGTTTCAAAGTTTGTTCCACAACGCAACTCTTGTAGAGCCTGACGGTATTCTGTATTACCTTCATTTATACCCATATATTTAATAATATGGTCAAAGGCACGCTCACTCTCAAGATCTACAGAAGTCTCGTAGCTTTTCTTTTTACGGAGTTCATTCTCTATTCGAGCATACTCTTCCGCATGTTTATCTACTATCTGAACAAAATTCTTCAGGAAAAGAATGATACGATTTGCCGCAAACGATAGGGTTTTATCATTCTGGCTCTTCAACATTTGTTTTGGTTGAAGGTATGAGACATTCTCCTCTTTCTTGTTGTGGATGGACAATACGAAATTCTCTGCTGAAAATGTCTGGTCTTCATCATAAAAGATGAAATTGCCGCGATTGACATTCTCATTCAATTCCAAGCCACTAAGCATCTTCTGAGGAGCTATGTCATCAATCAGATATTCCTTCTTCTTTTTTATCGCTTTAAGCATTGCCTGAATATTGTCTTTATGTTCAACCCATTCAGGCATCCTTTGCATATCCAGAACCTCTTCATAGTGCTCACAGATAAAATAGCACAAGCCCCAGAAATTAAAACGTCTTCTTCTACCACATTCACAATCGAAGAGACGTTTCATTGCAGCTTCCTTTACGCGGTCGGACTCATCAATAATGACAAGTGAGTCCTCGATATGCTTCCAATAAGGCTGTGTGCCCTTACGCACCAATTTAGGTGAAGCTGTTGTGTGCAGCTTGGATGCTGTCAACGCAACGATCTTACTCTTATAAAATAACAATTCTGGGTATAGTTCCTCCAGTACTGAATATTCTCGAAGGATATGCGAGGCTATAACCTCGTCAGTTTCATTCTTATATTTCTGACGAATTGGAGTAAGGGCTTCTTTGCGCACTTTATCAATAAGACGCGAACGATTCTTTGCAATTTCCTCAGTAATTTCTTCTGTTACATCATTATAAGTATAAAGACGTTTCAAATTAGCAAAAGCCTTATCCCCTTGAAAAAGAGGATTTGCTTCCATCCTCTGAAGGATGGCAGGGTCAGTAAACGCTCGTTCCCATTGCTCTTCTTGCGAATAAACACGAAGAATATCATGCTTCTGAAGCTTGATACCGCTCCTGGTTAAATTCTTCCTTATGTCTTCGATTGTTGCATCCAACTGTTTCTTGGCATCTGTGACATAGAAGATACGACGGGCATCTTCTTTCTTCAATTCTTCTGCCATCAACAGGCATGAATTATATGTCTTACCAGAACCAGTAGGTAATGGTATCACAAATAGACCGCGTTTAGGTTGTGCAGCCTTCAGCAGCTCTTCAAATATACAGTTTTTCAAATCCATATTTGGTTTAGTCTAAACTTCTTTGAAGGATTTAATTATTACGTTTGTTCTGTACAATACTTTTGAGTTCATCTACATCCATTGCCTCTTTTTTTCTGTGAACCATAGAATGGCAATTTGAGCATAAAGCGACAAGTTCTGATTGAGGAATCTCATGTTCTTCATCATATGTCGATATAGGACGTTTGTGATGAACTTCAAGGAAACCTTTGCCTATCTCACCATAAACTTTCTCAAAGTTGAAGTCACAGATATAGCATTTATATCCTGATTCAATAAGGCAACGTTCTCTTGCGGCACGATTTCGTTGTCTTCGGAGCACTTTTGCCTCAGTTACACGACCTTCAACCTGTCGTTTCTCCGCTTCTTCCTCTGTCTCATCAATTGAAGGTTCATCGACATCAGGATTAGTAAAACTATCCAAATCTACGCCAAGTTTCATGGCATAGAAACGGATGTAGGCATCCAAGGATTTAGAAGAAATATAACCATAGGGAGCTGCAAGTATCTCTTCGTCTGATTTGATTTTGGCAGAATAAGATAGCAATTGCTCTATTGTGTATAGATCATCGTATATGCATTCAAAATCTACACGAATATGTTCTTTAATCAATGCTGGCAGATTATTTTCTGCCGCATTGACTAAAGTATTCAACATAGTTCCTTTCATACCTTCATTAACACGAAGATAAGTACGGAACTCTTTGTGTATCGCTTTCTGTTGTTCTGTGAGCATGATTAGTTAGCCTTTTGAATGATAACATAATAGAGGACATCCTCATTATTTCTCGTTACATTAACTGAACCATTTAGAGAATCAAGATTCATATATTTACTATTAGACTTATAGCCGCCACTAATACCATGGTCAGGACGAATCTCTACCTTGCCACCATCAGCGGTTTCAATCTTAAGCCAACGATGATGGTCTGCATCATTGAAGGAATGCTCTGGATCTACACCAAGAACTTCATTAAACAGATTATCTGTATATTCATCAGCATCATCTTTGCTTTCAAAATTCATATTGATATAAGTCCAATCACTGAATCGATCGTTATTACATTTTCTCTTAGGAGAGTCAAGTTGCAGAGTGACATTGTCGATGGTAAATCCAAAGAGTTTCTTCATCTCATCAATGAGATAAACCAACATCAGACTTGCCAAAGCACTATTCACGTACATATCACTGAATGTAATATCCACATGTTTACCACCCAATACTTCAACCATCATGTCTATGTCCGGTTTCTTTAATACAGATGGTGCTATCGCGTGACTGAAATAGTTGCGAACTTGGAACATGGTTGCATCGGTAAGTCCTTCTCGCACAACCTGATTAGGTGAAACAACATATGTAGGTTCATCCTGTTTTGCAAAGGTTGCAGGATTTTCATCAACAAAGATATGGCTGCAATCCTTACCCCAATTGTTTGAGAATGAGATTGCATGATTCTTTTCAGTGAAGTATCTACGAATCCTTGTATCTGACTTCACAACAATAGCAGTCTTAAACTCACCCATATCCTTTACCAATTGTACATTACAATCAGGGAACTTATCTTTCAAGTTTATAAAAGGTAGTTTTTCTGTAATAGAAGAATACAATTTTGGATGATATTCAACATTCAGATTTACAGTTTTCCCTGTAGTAACAGCCCTGTTGATGTATTTACCCATCTCAGAGCGGACACTCGACCAGTCTGTAACTGCTGTATCATCTGTGATGTCAGATACACAGAGCGTGATTTCTTTTACATCAGAATCTGCAATAGATTGTTGTAATACAGCTTTCATAGACAGGTATACCACCTTAGCATTAGGACTTTCATTCTTTACAGATTGAGGGATTTCAAGAGCCTTGTTCTTTTGTCTGTTTAACCAATCAAGAACCTTTGCTTTGGATAGAAGGTTGGCATAGCAATAATTATTTCTATCTACCAAACACTTTGCACAAGCACCTCCATCCACATGACATGTACATGCAGATTCCTCCAACATCTTTCTTGCCACATCGAAGATTTCTTGACAGTGGACAGGGTTCATCAGTTTCAAAGAATATCCACATCCACCCTTAGCAGTATCATATATGAAGAGTACCCAAGAATCGATTTCCTGCTTAATGCCAAAATCCACCTCGCCTCCATCTATACCCTCACTTAAAGCCAAAGCACGTTTAAGGACAACGCCAAGTGAATATACCAACTGTTCATCGTTCTCAAATTCGCTTGAACCTGCATCCTTCTTGAAACGAAGAACGACATAGCATGTCGGATGATTGCCTGTAAATACAACGTGGCGAGCTATATCCTTGTCGTTAGCTTCACAGTCTTCACCCCACAATCTTTTATGCCCTGGGCGAACGGCATAAGGAATCGTGTCTTTTGAGTTAATATCAGAAAACTCTACAGCAGCTCTACCACATCGTTTACAGAATGCGAATCCATGTCCATTTCCTACATTGTAGAAAAGAATATTTCCTGATTCGCCACTACTTACCATCTGACACATGTTAATTTCCTTGCGGTCATTCCAATCTGTCTTTAGAAGCACTGGACGAATGTCATAGAAACGCTTTTCTGTTTTTTCCTCACGAGAACTATCTACATTCTGATCAGTTCGGAATCCGACAGGCTCATATGCTAAAGTATATGAACCATTGTCTCTATCAATAATGCCATGATATGGATTCTGACAAACAGGGCAAACTTTGCCTTCAGACAAATCCTTTCTGTAGTCAGTATGACCGCAGTGGGTACAATGATAGATAGCTCTTGTTTGAGTTTCTTCATTGTATGCACCGAATAAAGTCACACCTGCTGAAACATAGTTCTTTTCATTAACAACAACCGTTTGTTCAGGAGCATATTCATTCAAGGCTGTATGAATATCTCTACTTGCAGATGTTGCACGTTTCAGATCATTTATTTCCTTTGTAATCTTGTTAAGTTCTTGCTGCTTATTGAACCTATCAACGTCTGAAGTTGTTGCTGCAATTTCATTCTTCAATTTTTCTGCCTTATCGAACAAACGATGAAGCTTTGCTGATTGGTCTCGATCTGTAAAATCGAAAGTAACTACGCCTGTAGGCATATTAGCGTTAGGAATAAACTGGTGTTCTGACAGATAGTTAAGAAGACTTTCAGACTTGGATTTTCTGATCTGATTGCTGATAGCCATTTGCCTTCTTTGGTCATTTGCAAACTGATTAAAGGCATCTGTCAATTCCTTCATGACATCATCATATTCTTTCTTAATCTCAGCGATGCTCTCGATAGTTTTACCAATCGAGAACACTGCATTTGAGCCAAACACTTCATGGAACTTACGTTCTTCTGCAGTATTGGTACTCATATCATTCAAGAAATCGATGAAGGTATCACAGGTTGAAGACATAAATTCATCTATGCTTATATTCGCCTGAATACCAGTGCCATTATCACAAATAAATTGCCTAAAGAAGAACGAATTGACGTGTCTCTGGATAATAGTCTGACTTGGACGCACCTTAATCATGTGGTTTGTTGTCTGCAATGCCCACATTGGATTATCAAAGGCATGTTGTCCAACAGGAGTATTATTACATAGAGAGAAAGCGATTGCCTTGCTTTGCCCCATACGACCAGCACGACCAACTCGCTGTAGATAGTTTGCAGCTGTCGGAGGAACGGTGTCCATCAATACAACATCCATATCACCTATATCCACACCCATTTCCATGGTCGTAGAGCAGTGAAGGACATTTATAGAAGGATTTTGCTGACTGAAAGACTTCGTGTAATCTCGCAACAATTTCTTCGATTGTTGAGCTGAATGCTCAGCTGCTATATAAGCAGGAGTTTTCTTATAAGTGTATTTGTGACGGTCACTCCAAAGTCCCTTTTCAATAAGGTTCTTTACATTCTCGTCGCTCTCCATCCATGATGGAACCTCATCATTATCTTTTGGACGACAAGGCATTGTTATCTTCTCTTCAGAACAGAGATAAGACTCAAATAACTTTTCTGAAAATTCACCAACAATCAAAGGGCTATAGCCACAGAATGTAGTATCAAGAAGCTGATTGGTTACAGGACAAAGCCATACCGACTCTGTTCTCTTAATACGACAAACATTATTTCCTTCTCGTCCTGACAAATCAAGGAAATAGCAACCTACATAGCGTTCATCAGCATGTGATGATATGTTTGGATTGTTATATCCATCCGTATCATCAGCTTTGACTTTTGTTAATATTTTATTATCAACCAACTGGTTGAATGCATCGTTTACTATAGCTTCAACAACATTTGCATTCTTTTGCAAATCATCCAAGTTATGAATCTTTAATCCCGCACATAACATGATGACAATACGAGGTTGACGGTGAGAGACTGTCCCATCGTCTTTCCTGTTCAATAATTGCCATGCCTTCACATTCTCCCTCTTATCATCTGGAGCTGAGAACGGTGTACTGATATTACTATCACGAACATACTTCCTCTCATCATCTACCAAAGGTTGAATATGGTTGTTAAGTCGAACGAAATAGTCCAGGCATAGTTTCAGATAATCCTGCCAGTCTTGATCTTTTAATTCAATATTGTGCTTGTCAAGATAGTCAACAAGAGTAGCTGGTCGTTTGATATTCTTTAGTCCTGGATATACCAAAGTAAACAAACCCATTGTTTCTGCATTGGTCTCATAAGCAGGACGACGAGCAATAGTGCCGCGCATCAAAGAAGCTTTGTATGCATTCTTGTTTTTAGCGCCATCAGATGCTGTAAGATGATCAAAGATAATATGATTATAAATCTCATTTGAGAATGCTTCCAAAGTAATACCTTCTGGCGATTTTGGAGCATTATCAATAATCATCTTTGTCTGTTCTGGGGTCAAAGTAAGGCGAACAGCTTCAGGCAAGGAAGCAAGCGGATCTACAGTTTGTAGTTCTGCCAACTTCTGCATTATATTCTCATTGCATTGCTGCCTCTCAACATTGATATTAAAAGTTTTTGCTGAAATAGCAGTACCCTGGCGGCTATCAGTAAATGCGATGTACTTGCCCCATGTGTGACCTTTTGGAGCACACTCACGCAAGAATACTGGAGAAATAGTCTGGTTGATGAAATTGATAGGGATTCGGAAATGCTTAAAGTTCAGTCGCTGACCTTGTGCTAGTTTTCCACATGAAGGGCAATAGGAATGTCCCTTTTTGCCTTTTTTCCCTTCTTTTGCTACTGACACCCATTTTCCTGTATTCTGTAGATTGGAAGATAGTACAGATTCCTTGATATCCAAAGTTTCATGATGACCTTCATTTATAGGTATGAAGAACTTTTCCTTCTCGTAAGGTAACAAGAAGAAAACGCTTGGGTCAGAAGAGGATGTCTGCTCATCCAAATCTTCTTGGTCTGGATCCAAATCAATTGCGAAGTAATCATCGCGGTTCATGCCATCGTCGCATGGAGCTATCTTGTGCGTGTCACGATCACTTGTTCCCATCAAAATGAATCCTCCACATCTCTTACATTGAACTATCTCCAGCAATGGAACACTACAATCTGGACATACCGATGCTTTGTATGTAGTAAGATGACCGTATATTGGCTGAGCTTGATTGACTCCCTTGCAATTCTCATTTGCACAAGCATACAAGCCACTTATAGCACGCATGAAGAAATGTGCTCGAAGTGAAAGAACAGGAGTCTTGCCTTGCGACATTTCACACAAGCGATCCAATAAAGTTAGGGCAGGTAATAGATTTGTCTTATCGAATGTCATTTCAGGGTATAACCACTCCCACATCTGTTGAAGAGTCATACCTGCTACTTCATTAATTTTGTTACGTAGGCTGATTACTCGCTCTACTTTTGGCAGATCGTTCTGTTCAAGTTCTGCCGCAAGTGCATTCTCATTCAGAGGCTTAACCAATCGCTTACCACCAATGACCTTAATTTTGTCAATTGACTGACCGGTCACATTTGAGATAAACTCTGCCAATGATTGTGCTCCTTCTTCTCCACCAATGGTTGCAGATGTACAAGCAAAACGTATATCATCTGCATTTTTCCCAAAGGCATCAAGTATTCTCTTGATCTGATAGCCGAGTTCAACAGCTGCTGAGCCAGAATAACTATGAGCTTCATCAATTACAATCCAACGTAGTTTTCCGGCTGACTGCTTCAGCATTTCCTGGTCTTTCTGTCGAACCAATATATACTCCAACATACTTGGGTTGGTAAGCAAAATCTCAGGACGTGTGCCTTGATTCTTTGTGTCTCTAATATCATCACGAGTCACTACCTCGTTTGGTAGGATTTCGTCGCGACCGTCAGCACGGTACTCTGGTGTATCACCATTATAGACAGCGAAATGCAATCCTGTAGCCTGACAGTATTCTGAAAGACGCTTCTTCTGGTCTTCCATCAAGGCATTCAATGGATAGAGGAAGATTGCTTCAATAGCATTTGTATGTCCTTGCTCATACAAATCACTCAAAACAGGGTACATGAAACACTCTGTTTTACCAGAACCTGTACCTGATGTTACAACAATACTATTTCCTTCAGCCAAAGTTTTCCAGCTCTCTGCCTGATGCTTATATGGAGGATATTTTACTCCGATACCAAGTTTATTGATAACTGTAGGGTTAAGAGCACTGCGCCAACTATCATCATTTGCAGGTTCCCAACCAAAAGTACTTTGGAATACAGGTTCTGCCAAGAGAGGCTCTTTCTTGAAAAGTTCCTCGATAGCAGGACGCATAGGATGATTACCTGGTGACCAGAGGGAAAGCAATGCCAAACGCATGTTTTCCTCGGTCTCTTTATATATATTTTCAAACTTCATGGTCTTAATGACTTAATTTGTTATTTAACGATATTACAAAATGCTGATTTGATGATTTGCAACAGAATATGATGCTTCTGCGTATCTGCTCCTTCTGAGAGAAAAGGTCGATTTCCTTGCGAATATGTGCTGCAACTGCATTAACTCGCTTGTACAGCCATATTTCGTTACCAACCTTTCCTGGCTCAGTATAATTACTGAAGAAGTTTCCAACTTCATCTCCAAGATAATCCTGATTTGACTCTATATAGCCATCTCCAGAAGTTTCAAGCCTATATATACCTTTCGGATTTTTAACCATGGTCTCTGCTAAGTCCTGAATTATTCCCTCAGAGGAAGAACCGTATGCTTCTACCATTGATGATACACAAAGCTCGTCAATCCACTCTGTAAATGAAATCATTACATCGTTGAAGCACTGACCAATGTTTATCATATAGCTTGTTTCCTCATTTAATGCGCTCAGATATTTAATCATGTCTTCACCTGTGTGAGCCATCGCCCACTTGATGTAAATTTCCTGCATAGCTGGTGTCATAGGGTCTGACATGAAACCATACAGTTGATTAAAGATTCCTGACAAATGAGGTTGCAACCAATACCATTGGAAAGCAAGGTCATTACTGAAAGTTTTCAGCTTCTCTTTAAGTATGTCACGTTCATCAGCATCAGAGCATTTCACATACAGTTGGAATGCCAAACATAAGAGTGCCTTATAGTTTTGTGCAGTACAATACAATTCCAAGATTGAACTTACAGGGATGTCATCAGCCTGAACTCTGTCAAACCAACCAATGATTCTTTGCCATAATTCATCACCTAACTTGGAATTATTAAGACTTTCCTGAATTGTGGCAATTGCAGTCTCTCGGTTGTTTGCCCTATAAGAACCATCCATTTCTCTTGATAAGTCAACCAAAGCAGGACAAATGCGTCCACGAGTACGACCGATGAGAATAGTTTTTCCCCATGGACGTATCTCTTCAGGAAGATAATAATAACCAGACTCTTCATCTACAGACATTTCTACAGGAGCAAGATTTGGTTCATCCAATTTCAGTAATTTCAGAACGCCAGTGAACTTTATGGGTTTCCTGTTATTGCCAGTGATTACAACACGTCCTTCTGTAATCTGTTTTGGTCGGAATGGCGATTCCTTTATGCCCAAAGAGATCTTTGTCCCATCGGACAGCGTAAACTGTACTTTAATTTCTGCCTGTAACATGTTTTGTGAAGTACGTTCTATCAGAGAACGTAGTACCTCACGAGAATCAAACAAAGTCAGAAGACTACCTTCATAAGGTATAGTTTTCAGAGCACGTCCATTTTCTATTATATAAAGTTTCTCACCCTTCCAACGTAACTCTCTTCTGACATTACCGTACGTGTATTCCTTGATGTCTTGCCCGACAAGATGATACTGGTACTTATCTATATCAGAGTAAGGAACCCAGCAATCATCTTCAATATCATCACCATATATGTTCTTTATTGAAAAATCCTTAAATGGTGCCTTTATTGAAAGGTCAAATTGGTTCTTGCTCTTACCATCAGGAGTGAATGTAAAGCGGATTTTGCGCGGATCATGACAGTTTTCCTTCTTAATTTCCCACACATCACCGACTTTCTTTTCACCTTCGGTTGTTGAAACATGACCGTGAGCCCATGCCACTCGGATTTGACATGAGTTCTTATCTGCCTTTTGTAAGCTGATGACTAATCCGTCACCTATGTTTATGAACCTCAGTGGTGTTACATAGTTGCCATTGGGATCAATAGCTCGTGCAAAGACCTCTCCATAAGAAGCAGAATCGCACCATTCACTTTGCCATTTATTACGATATTGTACGTTACGACGTTTTGAATCCGTACCATCTTCTGTGTCATAGCAAAGAGTATAGATGCATTTGCTGGCATCATAGAGAGATTCTATAACGTCAGGAACATAAAGGGGATGCGATTGTAGTTCCGTCCAGTAAAGTGAGGCATTCATTCCGAATGTGATTGTTCCATCTTCACCTGTTAGAACAATGTTTTCTGTATAATCAGCAGGAATATGAAGACCTTTCAGATTGGTTGTTCCCCAGACATAATCAAACAAATCTAAGTCTGTGTCAGTTTGAACAAGCCAGCCTTCAGGAATCAGAATAAGTGACTCTTGTCTTCCCATCTGATTACCAAGTTCAAACTTGCCATCCTTATTTCTATATAACAAGTGAGGGACGCTCATATCGAGATCATCTCCAATATGTGCATCTTCTTGATTATGCAAGAAAAGGGCTATGTAATCACCATCCTCATAGGGATGCTTGCTAACAACAGCATAACGGCAGAAATTATTGGCATAATCAAATGTATCTACAGCCTGACCATTCCTTCTAACCTGGACAGAGAAGAAGTTTTGCTTGTCTAAACCTTGTTCTTCTAAAAATACCTGTGGAAGTCGCTGAAGTCCTTTGATTATATATTTCGTGTATATCTTTTTTTCTACAGTATCAACTCTGAATTCCCATGCCAAAGAGAATGGACGAAGTTGATGGCGACGAATCTTCTCCTGTTTTGCCAGTTCTTTGAGATACAAGAACCACGCATCATGTTCGTTGTTGCAATAAAATGGCATCAGAAGGTGACACTCGGCTTCAACGCCAAGGATAAGCTGCTCACAATAGTCTTTCATACATTGACTCTGTGAGGCAACTAAGCCAAGGTTCAGTTCTTCGAAATTGATATGTCGGTTTACGAGACCACGTGTAAATCTATCCCATACCGAGTTGGTAACATTTCCAGTAACCAACTTCATAGGAAGACCTCCCTGGTATAACATATCATTCAAAGGATCTGCTCTACCACCGTCATACTTCTCAATTTTCAGTTTCTTTGCGCCACGTCGAGCTGCTTCATAGAACTCATCGCACAGATTGACGCTTAATCCCGTTGACTCCAAGGCATCATAGACCATCTTTTTGCTATGCTTTCCATCTACATATAGTCTTCGCCAGTATTCAGCGAAGAACAAGGCAGACTCTTTGCACACAGTAATAAAAGGATTCTCCAAGTTTATTACATGTGTGCGCTTTTCAAGGAGATCGCGTAATTCCTTGAACTCTTCATCTGTGATTTTCAATCTCCACAAAGGCAGAGGACATTCGTCAAGTCCTCTCTTCTGAAGTATAGACTCAAAGTAGCTCATATCTACTGATGTTTTTTGAAGTAATTCGATTTTTGGCGCAAAGATAGATTGTATCAGTGCAGCCTATCTGCACTGATACAATCTATTTTATTCTTCAACTTCGAAATCAAGACCAAGTTGTGATGCAGACTCCTTAACGCTCTTTATTGTCGCAGAGTTTTCAGTAAGAGGACTAGCACTCGTTGTCTTGGCTGTAAACTTGATTTCTACTTTCAGATTGTTATTACGTAATGTTTGTACAAAGCTGGTAAACAACTGGGCATAGTTTTCCAATGGAACCTGACCACTAATTGTTACTTTTTTATAGGTTTTGGTTTCAGGAGTAGGATTGCCACCATTGCCTGTACCAGTGTTGCCACCTGTACCTTCACCTGTTCCTGCACCCGTACCAGAGTTACCAGTATTTCCAGTTCCTGTGCTACTTCCGGCATTACCTCCAGGAGTTTCAGGCACGACAGAAGTATCTACCAACCAATAGTCTTCACTGGTAACATCGAGGAATGGCACACTATCATTCTGGGTAATACGCGACCATCTGCCTGGAGCACCAAAAGCAACATTGAACACACCATTAGTGCAATAACGATTAACGGTCTCAGCTATGGCAGAAGGACCAATAATCATTGGTTTGTCATCGAAACGTAAGAATGTCTCATAAAGTTCCTTGACCTGAATAGGACGATTAACGTCAGGGAGCATATTGATTCTATCAAGAAGATTTCTGCCGATAGCCTTGATAATCCATTCCTCATCCATTATCTCGCTCATCAGGTTCTGACGGATTTGAGAAGAGAAATCAGCGGCATAATTCTTCATTTCGTAACTATCAATGCCATCCCTTGCTGAGTATTTGATGACAACATTGTATGCTCTAATGAGTGCTTCATCTACACCACGCTCGTATTCACGCTTTCTACTTTGAACTTCGATGTTCTGGTCACGCTCCAAACGTCCAGAGTATTCCGTGATAATCTTTTCACATGCCAGAAAATCTCTCAACTTGTCATTCAAAGCACCACGTCCAGCCTCTGAACATGCAAGGTAGAAGATTGTGTTACGCATTACTCGATCGCTATTTCCTCGCTTGGTAGCAATCTCCTTAACAGCATTGGTAAGTGTATAAGAAGAAGCTCCACTTGTAGGCATAGCATATTTAGGATGCAGAATAACAAGGCTCAGCTGTTTCTGTTCTGGAACATCACTTGTAGGACATACGAGAACATTCAGCTCATGGATGAAAGAAGAGGAAGCTTTCAATTTCTTTACGATCTCTGCTTGAACATCTTCAGGCTTTACTTCTGACTTAGCCTGTGCAATCAGGATATTTATGTTTGCCTTTGATTCAAACCAATAAGTTGCACCACCTACCTTGCTTGAATACAGATAATGAGCTACTTGCTCCAGTTTGTTGAGTGCTCCATCAATATCATTGTGGTTGAATGCTTTCGGACGCAAAACACAAAGCTTCAACTGCTTAATATCAAGACCCTTGTTCTGTCTTGCACCAACCGATGCCATAAGAAGTGTAGTTGCAATGCCCTGAGTCATGCGGAACATTCCGATATTACTTGATGGATCTGCATCATCAATCTTACGGGCATTGCTTCCTGTACCATAAACATCGGCAAGCATAACAGTTTCCCAGTTACTACCCATAAGATTGGTAATAGTACCAGTAAGTGAACTCAGGTTTTCAAGGTTCACATCAGAAGTGTGGATCAACGCCTGAGAACCTGCGAGTGAGTCTCTACGCTTCCACAAATCCTGCACTATGGATGCCAAAAGACGAAGCACGCCACGAGTACGCTGGAAACGCGAATCGCTTCCCCAACGCTGACGGAACATTTCTATAAGTTCAGGGTGGAAAGGATATGATTTCTTTATCTTGTTTGCATATTCCATCTTATCGCAATACTCTGGGAGATCACGATAGCGATTATGGAACATGTCCTTATATCGTTTTGCTACAAGGTCAACCACAGCTGTATCATCAATCTGCTCAAACAGACGGCGACGAACAACTTCAAATACCTCTTCGTCATCTACAGGTTTAACATTTGAGCCAATACGAACAATACGAGTTTGGAGTGAATCCAAAACAGTCTGACCAATCTGAGAGTCTGCTACCTCATTGACACCTGCAGGAAGGGTTGCAATCAGCACACACTTAGGTACAGAAGCAACGACCTCTGTTAAGGTCTGCATGAAGCTGTTCGTTTGACTGAACAAATTTCCTGCACCAACCTTCTTGGATGTTGCCTTGACACAGTAGTCAGCCAACTCATCAATCAAAATGAGTGAAGTACCAGCCTTCTCAATGATTGGCTTCAATATACCAGATGTAGGAGCTGTTCTGTCAATATCATTCTGCTTGATCTTCTCGTAAGCTTCTACACCTCCAAGCTGATAAGCAAGTTCACCCCACAGGGTATATATGGTGAAACCTTCGGTTGTTTGGCGCCCCTGAGATACATCGGTAGTATTGTTTGTGAATACTGCCACTTTTGCATCTTCAAAACTTGGAACTACACCTTCTTGAAGGATGTGCTTGCAGCTTTCTGACTGCAACAGTCGAGCACCACTCTTGACAATGTGGTAGATTGAGATCAAGGTATGGGTCTTACCACCACCGAAACCGGTTTGGAGAGAGATTACACGATTCTCGGTTTCTTCACCATTCAGAGCTCGTACTACACGATTGGCAATGTCTCGAAGTCCTGCCGTTATATATGTCTTTGCAAAGAACGATGTTGGATTGTTATAAACTTCAGGACCTGTGCCAAGAGCTACCTCATTCAGATTAGCAGCAAATACAGACTCATCAAGCACACCGCTACGAATGTCATAATGTGGCAGACAGTTACGGAACCATGAAGGAAGTGGAGAGCCATCGTCCACAACATTGGTGTTGACAGGAGTTGACGTAACAGTTGTAACGGCTACTGGTGCAACAGCTGCAGGTGCAAATGTACGCTTGTTTTGCAGACGATCAATTTCCTGACGAAGTTCGGACATACTAAGCATATTAGCAATAAGTTTCATGTTGCTGAATGCTCTTTCCTTTTCGTCATCTGTAAGAGGTGTATAATGCTGGCACTTATTACGTGCATCTCTCAACTCTCCCATAACACTTTCAAAAGTGTAGGTCTTACCTCTGTCATTGCCTAGTTCTTCACCTAACTCATCGCGAAACTTATTGGCTAAAAAGGTCAGGTTATGATAGTCAATACGAAGCATTGACTCTACACCTTGACGTGCCTGCTGATTCCACTGATCCTGCTTTGTAGCAGATAAACGTGAGAAGAAAACTCCTTCCCAAGGTTCGCCTGGGAAATGATTACTCAGTACACTGACAAGAAACGGACGCATTGCGTCGAGGAAAATTCCTAATGCTTGATAGATGTTCTCGTTCATTGTTATGCTGTTTTTTAAATTTCTATACCTTCAAAAAGATCTGCCTGTTTTGGCTTATATTCCTCATGGCAATGCTGACGGAAGTCATCTGCATTCTGTAATATACTAACGATTTGTTTTTGATCGTCACAAGCAGGAAGCAGCTCCTTCAAAGTTGCCAAAAGACGCCATAGTGGAGACGTGGAATCAGGACAAATGTCTCGTACAAATTTTAGAATTGGCCCACGAGCACCATCTTTATTAAGAAGAATAAAGCGATGTGCTTGGTTAATCGCAGAATCTTCAGGGCGAGTTCCTTCAACAGATGATCTACCAATATGCTCATCAGCCATGGCTATATGCATCTTCTTGCCTTCGAGAATAAGCAACCCCTCTTGTTGGATGTCCTTGATATTTACGTTTACACCTACGCGAGTGAACTTAGTCGCGTCATCGAAGTCTGTTTCACCAGTACCGTTCAACTGCAACCAGCCAATGTAGAACTTAGTGAAATCATCACCTTGCACACCTTTTAGCAAAGCATCGAAAGCAGCGTTTCTTGCCATTTCAAGAAGTTCGGCAACACTAACCTCACTACCGTCCGATTTTTCAACCGTTTTATAACGACCAAATTCACTTACAGCCTGACCAAAACAAGCAGTAAGAAGATCTGCGCCACGGAACCCTAACTCATACAAGGATTCTACTTCTTTGGCTACCTTTTGTTCAATATCTTTCTTAACTTCCTTGTAATCGCCATAACCTTTCCTCTCGGATGGACGACATGCAACCGTAACAGATGATTCCAATGCAGCACCTGCCAAGGCTAACATTCTCACCTCTCTCTCAGTGTCAATTGGCCATGAACCTGTAATATTCATTCTTGCTGCTAATATCGAATTGCACAATGTCGACCAGGCTTCCGTGCTTTGGTGCGCAAACATAATACTTACAATATCAGATGTTTGCATTTCTATAGCATCAAAAATTTGAGTTAATTTAGACTCAAAATGTTTTTTTGCCTTTTGCTCATCGCCATCATGATGATGTTTGAGAGCAGTACATTCTTCAGACTTGGGTGTTTGAGGTGTTGAGAAATTGAGCACATAATCATCTCCAATAGTTTTCTTTAGCCAGATATAAAAAAAGTCTGAAATATCAGCATATGCAATTGCATCATAATAAGGTGGGTCAGTTACTACAGAAGTAATTTCCTTACTGTTAAACTGACTCTTTTCTCCACTTGACGCATTCAAAAATGATGCTGTAAATGGTGTACTTGATTCTGATTCTATATATCTTTTAACCCAATCTAATTGGTTTAGACCACTTCCTGAGCTTGAACAGAACGGATTTGACTCTGGATAGTCAGCAGCCATTGCTATTGCTTGTCTTCCAAATAGATGAACTATAGCTGCAACATTGGGGCTCCATCTTCCAAAAGATGTATTTAACAGAATAACTCTGTCAAGCCATAATGCTAGTATAGTCTTTAATGCCTTACCATACTCCGTGCTTGATAATTCTGATGTTACTTTTTTGAATTGATCGACGAATCTATTTAGCACATAAATTTGTCTATCAGAAAAAAGGTCTCCCCACTGCGTATATCCCCACGAAAAGGTATCACCTCCTCCTGAGTTTCTATGCATTTTCCCGATAGGTCTGTCAATATCTCCCAACTTTTGGCAAATGATACTTTCTTCACTCTGAGTTGGAATCAAATAGTTTTTCCCGACATTATTTTCAGATATAATTGCCAGAAGTCTTTCTTTTAATCCACCGTTATTAGCCTGCTCTTTTATTTTTTCAATACTTGTTATCGCATGACAACAAGGGCAGGTAATAACACCGCGGTTATTCCAACCTTTATCTGAGTTTTTTCTGTTCTGTATGGTAAATTCTATTGTATTCTTGCCTATGATTGGCTTTAATGACACTTGTGCAGACGATGTTGTTGCTAAATTGAAACTTTTAAGCATTGGAACTTCAACCCCACAGCTCGGATTTGAGCACTTTGCAGTTCTTGCCCAATAATATGCTATAGGTTTATTACCGCTCTTGTCTGTGGGATATAAAAATCCAACTTCAGCTTCAGTAGCTGCGAGAATCTTCTTAGCATAGTATTCTACATCAAATGCCAAGCGATTAGGAATTTCATAATAGCCAAAATGTTTTTTTATGCCACCAAGTTCTGCGTGTAACTTAACTCCTTCATTACCATATGTACGTTCAAACTCTTCTGAACTGTAAGAAATCGGTTTTCCAAATTTTTGAGGAAACTCCGCACTTCCCTTTTCTATAATATGTGCAACAGGATTAATATCATTACCATAGCTGCGACATCCTAATCGTGCCGCTTCCAAAGGGATTGCGCCACCGCCAGCAAAAGGATCAAAGACAGATGGCATTTGACTTTGGAAATTATCGATAGCATCTTGTAGAGAATGTTCAAGGTCATCAATTTCAGCACTACTCAAATGACGATCAACTGTGTTATACAATAAGTTCTCTCCTTTTGTTATCGAGTCAAATGCATCGGAAAAATTCTTATGATGGCTCTCGTATCCTAATTCAGGTTGCTTCTCTGAATTGTATGCGACCCATATCAATTCACGAGCAATACGAAGAATCCGAGGGTTGTTTTTATTTTCCCACTTGATAAGAGATCCGTCAGAAAGCTGCTCCTTAGGAGAAGTAGATTTACCAGACAACATGTTTTTCTGACAAGTTTCAGAGAACTTTCCAATGAACATCATCAAACGGTTTCGTCCGTTATCTTCCATTGGATCAAGTATTGCTGTATATGGAATGTCATTGTAAGGTTTATACAAATATCTCGTGATATTGTCATCTTTGGGATTCAAAAGACACTGAACTGCGTCTTTGAACGACTGAGGGCAGTTGTCATCCAAAGGATCTGGAACAAGGCTAGCGAACACAATAGCTCTACAAACTGGCAAAGGACGCCTTGCCCACCAGGGATGTAGAGTTGAGATGTGTCCATGATGTATGGTTTTGTCACGCACACTTTCTGCCGAAATTTCCTTAATAGGAAGTGCTACTTCTATGAGTTTCTTGGCTTTCATATATATTGTATTTTATTTTTATCTTGACTACTTTTTTTAATTTGTCGAGGAGGAAAATTTTGCTACATCGCGAGGAAACAAAAATTATCACTCCTTCTTGGCTTGCCATTCTTCGAGAGGAAGATAGAACTGAACGCCCTTTGTTTTCTGCTCGAAGATGAGCTTTCTTGCAGGATCATTGATAATGTTAAGCACTGGATTTTCACCATGACATTCTGTAACGATGTAAAGCCATGCATGAGTACCAAGTTGAGCAAGACGGTTCATTTCGTTTTCTGAGAGCATGACACCATCTGTACCAGCTCGTCCTTTGACTTCTATATATCGTTTTGTACCTTCGTTATCTATGCTCTTAACGTCATATCCAACATTATCTTTAGACACGTCTTCGCATTTTCTGCCATGAGACTTTTCGTATTCCATAGCCACATTCATGGCTATTGCTTCAACTTCATCGTCTCTGCTCATGCCGAAATTCTGACGATATTCCATCTGATTGAGAGGAACGACATAGGCACAACCAAGGACTTTAGGTTCGACAGGAAAAAGTTCTACCATATTCTCCATTTCTGCCATACGTTCCTGCTTGCGAATCTTCAAAGCATTGTAACGAGCTTCTTTTGCCATGAGTTTGAGCTGTACTTTCTCATCGTCTGAGAACAGCACCTTGTTCTGGAGCTCGTTGATTTCACCTTGAATATCAAGAATGACCTGAGTAAATGCAGTCTGTAAGTATTCACGTCTGCTTTCTGTATCTTCCTTGACGATTCTCTCGGTTTCTGCCAGGAGTGGTTCTGTCTGATTCTCATACGCCCATTCCACAACTTCCTCTTCTGAGGCTGGGTCGGGTGGAGTGACCTCCTTTGCAAATTCAACAGGAGGGCATAAATCGAGAAGTTTTGCAGGTGAAGTCTGCTTGAAAGTTCCTGACTCATCCTGACAAATAAGGGTAAGCAACTCATTGGCTACGTTTGGTTCGCCATTCTGAGTAGTACGATTGTCTTGAATCTGATTCTTTACGAAGTATGCGAAGTATGGTTCTTTATCCTCTGGAGATACAAGTACCGTGCCCTTCAGCATTTCATTGCGGAAGGTGTCACGGACAGTATCAATCAAACAATCAAACAAAGCATTACCAGGATTGATATAATGAGCTCTACCATACTGGGCAGTGCTGCTTTGGTACTCCAAGAACTTACGCTTATCAAAGAAGAAGTATAGGTGTGTCAGGTTTTCTGCATAAATCCTATACTCATCCTTCAGTCGACGAACCATTTCATCTGGTATGTAACTAATCTGGAAGATGCCATCATTGACCTCTTCGTATCGACCACCCAGGTACTTGAAAGCACGCTCAAAGAACAAGCGGATATAGATAGGTTGCAAACGCTTTTCGTCACTGTCTTCTTTTAGCAATCGGGCATCCTTGTAATCTACTACCGAGTGGGCAATAGCATTACTTTGATTGTTTATAGACTCAGTGAAAAGATCACCAAGGTCTTTAGCATCCTTATCAATGAATGAGTCAAGCTCACTTTCCTGACCATTCAAGACAGATGAGATAATACTGTCAAGAGACACGCCTTTCAGAACATCCTGAATAACATCATATACTCGATCATCACCCAGCTGTTCGCGGATAATGTCAAGTTTGGTGAGGAGTTTCTTCAATACCTGACCTTCACGAGTATTGCTTGCCACCATGTTGAAAACGATGACATCTGATTTTTGTCCATATCGATGGATGCGTCCCATGCGCTGCTCCAGTCGATTAGGATTCCAAGGAATATCCCAGTTGATAAGCAGACAGCAGAACTGAAGATTGATACCTTCACCTGCTGCATCTGTACAGATAAGAATCTGGTAGTCGGAAGTCATGAATCTGCATTGTGATTCACGTCTCTCATCAACCGACATACTTCCATGTATGGTAGCTACATTATAGCCGTTGTTGGTTAAGCGTTCCTGAAGATAAAGCAAAGTGTCCTTGTGCTCTGTAAAGATGACAAGCTTTTCGCCATCAATAACACCTTGCGAAGTCAACAACTTTTTGAGCTCAATGTACTTTTGCTCTTCCTGTTGCTGATTGTAGAGGGTATTTGCCATCTCATAAAGAGATTTGACTTCTCCTGCCTCTGCTTTAATCTCAGAGAGACTCTTGGCTGTGGTAAAGAGTTTCAATTTCTTTGGATCAGCCATGATGTTGTCAAGTGCATCACGTTCATCGTCATCCAACTCATCCAAGTCGTCGATGTTAGCGATGTCAAGATCATCAAACTTTACTTTCTGTTTCCAGAGCGTAGGATTCTTGTCCAGTTCATCAGAGAGTCCCTGAAGTGCAAGCCAACGCTTTTGCAACGTATTGCGGATGGCAAAAATAGAACTTACCAATCTGCGTTGCATTACCTGTAAAGCCAAAGACACATGAATGTTCTTTGTTTCGTTAGCTTCTGCCTTACGCTTGGTCAGATACAGGGTGACGGCTTCGTAAAGTCGCTTCTCGTCTGGAGTAAGATTGTATGAAGTGGTTTTTGTGTAACGATCTTTATACAGGGCATTACCTTCCCAATCCTTCATGTCCTCTTTGAGTCGGCGAATGAAGAATTTATTAGCACCACTTGCGCTAAGCTCACGCACTCGTTCTGTAGCAAGATCTGCTGTTGCAAAAATATCCTCATCGAGCAATTGAAGCAGACGTTTGAAGGTATCTTTACGACCTCTGTGAGGGGTAGCCGTTAGAAGCAGCAAATGCTCACACTGTTGTGACAGAATGTGAGCAGCCTCATAACGCTTTGATTTGTATATCTTTTCTCCGTACTCATAAGCAGACAACTTGTGCGCTTCATCAAAGATGACCAAGTCCCAGGTTGTCTTGCTTACCACCTGCATAATATCCTCTCGGCAGATAAAATCTATTGATGCAACAATGTGGTCATTCGTCTGGAAAACCGTAGGCTCAAAAGATATAACATCACGATTCACCAATTTGAATGGGATGTTGAACTTTATACCCATTTCGTCTTCCTGCCATTGCTTCGTCAAACCACCAGGAGTAACAATTAGGACTCGTTCCACAATCTTGCGCATAATGAGTTCCTTCAGAAGGAGTCCTGTCATGATGGTCTTTCCTGCACCAGTATCATCAGCAAGCAAGAAACGAATTTTAGGTTGTGGCAGCAAATACTTATAAACTGCCTCTACTTGGTGAGGAAGCGGATCAACCACACTACAGTTAATCGCAAAAAGAGGATCGAACTGGTAAGCAGAATTGATACGTTCTGCCTCTGAATAGAGCACAAATTTTTCTGGATCTCCCTTAAAGTTGAACTCACCATCAGATGTGAGGACTTCGAGAGATTCCATCTGTTGCTCATCAAGAATCTTAGAAGCACGCTTATTGCTGTTGACACCTGTATAGCTCAATGAGTACTTGGTGCCAAGCTTTCTGATCTTGTCTATGACTACAGCCTCAGTCGGGCTAAGATTCTTTATTATGTTACCAGTTTCAATCATAAGTGTACAATTTAGCAGTTTAACGCCGCAAAATTATTTTCCGATTGTGCAGTCTTTCTACACAGATGAATACTTTTTTATAATTTTCTCTACCTTTTCTTTAATTTCACGTCTAAACCATGCTGGAGATAGCACTTCTACGTGATGTCCAAACGAGAATATGCTTTGTTCCAACTCTCGATTGATACGTACATTTATCTCCAATATGCATTGTTCGTTATCAATCACTTTCTGTGAAGAGTGAATCGGTTTTGAAACAACGTAAGGGAAACGGTCAGGATCAAATTTTAGCTTTACTGATTCAATTTCAGTATGCAAACTATCATGAGTGACACCTACAATATCATTAAAGAACGACTCGTAATCAATAGAAGTGTTCTCTACAAATGGTTCATCTGAATTGCTAAAACTAACAATGCGATCGAGAGCCTTATTGACTGTACTCATTCCGTATTCACCGTGATCTTCTACACCGAACAAGAACCAACGAGTATTGTACTGTTTGATGTAATGTGGATGTATAACGGTGGTTTGTTCCTGTCCGTTATAAGGTTGGTAAACCATTTTTAGAGGCTGATGGTTAATGGTAGCATCAATCAAATCTGATAAGAAATTCAAACCTTTCAGCTTATTGTTCTGTTCAAAGGAAACGAGTCTTTCCTTATTCGCCTTTATACCAAAATGCAATTCAAGATTTGATATTACTTCTTCAAGCCAGCCATTATCGCCTCCACGGTAGCGTCCCAACATATCAATAGTAGAACAAAGCTTCTTAATTTCTTCAACACTTAACTCGTGCTTGAAGATTGAAAAGTCAGGATCAGAATAACGATAATAACACTTTCTTCCATCTATTGGTACAGCCTCAATAGGAGCATCATAAACAATGCGGTCACGCATATGAGTTATATCTGCTCTGATTTGACGCAAGCTAACAGTCGTACCATAAATATCCAAGAAAGCCTCGTTCACTTTGTCAACAAGTTCTTCTATCTCATATTTGTGGTGTCTGTCACTAAAACAGCGGTCAAGAATCTGATAACGCAAAAGAGCGTTCTTATTGATAGGCATAATAGAATGGAAGAGTATTTAATCTTGGTTTTTGAGAATCGTGGAATCGTCCATACGAACAAGATCACCAATATCGCATTTCAAAGCCTTGGCAATCTCAATAAGACTCTCCAAGGTAGGTTGTGAGGTGTTAGTGACCCACCTTGAAATAGTGGCTGTGTCTTTACCCAACATCTCGGCAAGGTCTTTGTTAGAAACCATGCGCTCAGCCATTATAACCTTAATTCGATTCAACGGTTTAATATCCATGATACATTATATATATAAAATTATGAGTGCAAAAATACTAATTTTAATCGACAAATCCGCTGATTTAAGCACGAATTTCTCATTTTCCGTGCAAAATAATTGATTCTCTCGTCAATTTTCAGTTATTTTTAGTATTTTTGCACGTAAAAAGTACATGAATCGGCGCTGTTCACCGTATTATTAAATAAATTTTAATAAAAGATAATTTTTATTTTTGTTGTGAAGATAGACTGCACAATAGGTATCTACCTTTGCACTCGAATCGATAAAACTTGCATTCAAAATGAAGACAAAAAGTTATCTCGAAATAAAGGTTCCAATATCCTTTGACGCTCCCTGATTCCGTGAACTAAGAGGAGCATTGAAGGACATACCTGTGCATTGGCAGAATGATTACTATCATATCACAATGACTTTCATTGATGACACTCAGCATCTGTCTGATGTTGAAGCCATCATGCACAAGTATTTGGATAACGCTCATCCTGTTACATTGACCTTCGACACGCTTGATATTTTCATTACAAATACAGGTATGTACATCGTGCATCTGTCGGCAAGTAACATTCCAGAGGAATTTCAAAAGCTGGTTGACGATATTCGATGCGACATTTGCTGTACAAACTCAAACATTCAGTCTGACTTCCTTTTGCACGTCACATTGGGGCGAATAACCGATACCGAGGTGTGGGTTGAAGAAGTAGCAAGTCTTATTGATGAAATTAACCTCCCTCCTTTTACTCTTACACTTGACGAAGTTGAGTACAGATTATTCCGAGGAAGAAGTATTTACAAGAACAAATTATAGTAATTACATAGCTTATGAAAAAATTGAAGTGCCCAAACTGTGGACAGGTGTTCCAAGTAGATGAAGAAGGTGTGTCAAAATGCACCCCTTCTGTTTTTTACGCACAAAGCCCCGACTTTCACAAGCAGGGGCTTTGTTATTACCTAAAGATTTTGTATCTTTAGGCATAAGAATTTCACTATGACAAAGATACATTTTCGTCCTTGCAATCCCAACCAAACCGTTCTTTTTCCTCAAAGAATTGATGAGGATATTGCAGAAAACGATCCGGTGCGCATGGTTGACGCCCTGGTTGAGGGCTTGAATCTTGAAAGTTTCAAAAAGCTGTATAAGGAATGCGGCCGCAGCTCTTACCATCCCAGGATGATGCTCAAGGTCATTCTGTATGCCTATATGAACAACATCTACTCCTGCCGGAAAATTGAAAAGCTCCTTCACCGTGACATCCATTATATCTGGCTTGCCGGATATGAGAAACCGGATTTCATTACCATCAACCGTTTCCGCAACCGGGTGAAGAAGGAAATCAACGAGGTGTTTACGCAAACCGTAGTTCTTCTCTCTTCCAAAGGCTTCATCAGCCTGAATGTGGAATACATTGACGAGACAAAGATCGAATCCAAAGCCAACAAGTACACTTTCGTCTGGCGAAAAACGGTTGAGCGGAACCGTGAACGCCTGATGAGGAAGATACATGTCCTGTTAGGGCAGATAGACGATGTCATTGTCCGGGAGAAGTCATCAGAGAACAATGAGGAGGTTGAGTTCACTCCGGCCATGCTGACTGAAATGGCAGGAGAATTGCGTCATGCACTGGAACAGGTTTCCGAGCCATCCGAGAAAGAGGAAAAGACTGAACTGAAAAAGAAACGCAAACAGCTGAAGGAACTGGAAGAACACAGGGACAAACTGCAGGAATACGACTGCCATCCGGAAACGCTGCAAGAGAGGAATTCCTATTCCAAGACGGACAAGGACGCTACTTTTATGAGAATGAAGGAGGATGCCATGCGCAACGGACAGACGAAGCTCGGTTACAACCTTCAAATCGGCACCGAAAATCAGTTCATCACCGATTTTGCACTCTTCCCGAACCCTACGGATACACTGACCCTGATTCCTTTCCTGCAATCTTTTTCAAACAGGTATGACC
>SKEN01000327.1_pt1 | contig 37890 bp, 43 predicted proteins | sample 4826711 | NCBI WGS metagenome assembly SKEN01 (sample SAMN11008808, study PRJNA524170) | human gut metagenome | biome: Human fecal sample; material: Feces; isolation source: fecal sample from pouch patient p39 | host: Homo sapiens | place: Israel: Tel-Aviv | collected 2015-02-10 | reverse complement strand
CTTCGCCATGTGCTTGATGTTATAGCTGACTGGCCGATAAACCGGGTCAGCGAACTGCTCCCCTGGCGCGTAGCACTGCCAACTGAATAACACATCCCCGTCAATACGGTTCTCGCTGCACGCTTACCAATCTCAGGGGTTAGTAGTGCTCTCATATCATCTCCACGTCAGGCAGCTGCACGAAAACGTCGGATGGTGATTTCTACTTTCCCTTTCTTCACGATGTTCCCCCACTCCACCAGCATGCGCTTAACCTGACTGTCGTCTTCCCAGACGCCTGTTAGAGTCAGGGCATCGAACAGCGCTTTTTTGTAGTTATCGATATCCCGACGGCGCTGATCCGGCGGATACAACACTATGTGAACCTCGGCCAGATCAGAGGATGGCCGGGGAACGGCCCGCAGTTGCTCAATAATCGCCGCTCTCGCTGCCTGCTGGAACTTGCGCCCTGTCTCGCTTACCAGATGCCTGCCTTTCAGCGGTCCCTTGCTCGGGGCGCGCCAGTAACTATTTACGCTCGGTGGAAATGGTAAAGTCAGTTTCATTTAGCCCCCTTAAAGGATCGCTACAACGTCTTTTGCGACTTCCCGCGTACTGCTTTTGCAGGAGATCGAACGGCGCGCATTGATGAATTGCAGGTTAAAACCATGCTCCCGGTACAGGTCGATAACCTTGGGTGCAGATGAGTTAGATATCACTACCCGAGCCCCACGGTGAAAGGCTGATACGCATTGCTTCGCCAGGTCTACCTGGTTCTCCCAGTTAAAACCACCAGCGGCGTAGGCGGTGAATCCGGTTGTTCCCGGCATCGGTTCGTACGGTGGATCGCAGTAAACCACATCCCCTTTCCCGGCCAGACTGATAGTTCGGCGATAGTCAGCAGTCATGAAGACGCAGTTATGCGCCATAGCCGCGAAGGCTTTCATCTCATCCATCGGGTAATACGGGGCCTTGTAGCCTCCCCAGCCCACATTGAACTTATTCGCCTGGTTGTAGCGCATCAAGCCATTGAAGCAATGCCGGTTGAGATACAGGAATGCAGCTGCGCGTTCTGTAGCATCCAGCGTCTGAGCGTTGAACTCGGAACGGATCAGCTCATAGCCATCTGGTGACCGCATGTGCTCAAACATCCAGCGGGCCTTTAATTCCACTTCATCCGGCACCACCGCTAACATCTGATACAGATTAATCAGGTCAGGGTTAACGTCCGCCAGCAGGTAATCTGCGTGCTTATCGCTGTTCAGGAACACCGCCCCACCACCAACGAATGGCTCTATCAGGCGTTTCCCTGCCGGGATATGCACGAACAGGTCAGCCAGCTGGGTATACTTTCCACCAGCCCATTTCAGAAATGGCTTGCTCATGAACGGAACCCCGCTGGCACTGAATAATCCACGTCGGAATAACTGGACTTGAACGCCGTGTCTTGTTTAACCCACTTTCCGCCAGTCCAGGCTGGGCGCCCGGCTGCTTCCCATTTTTTGGCCTTGTCGAAATACTCGACGCAGTTCTCGGGAGCAAACAGCGTTTTGGGCCGCAGGTAGTCGCTCATCTTCGGATCCTGAGCCCATTTCTCGTTCAGGTAGTCAACCACCAGCATCAGGTCTTCAGGGCTGTAATCTTCGGCCAGCCGTCCCCGGATATAACCCAGCGTCGTTTTGGTTCGTCCCCCCTTGCCATAGGTCGAATTGGTTACACGATTGAAATGATCCAGAACGAGTGCAGCCGGATCGGTATGGTCTGGTTGCAGCGCAACCGGACAAGAGTCTTTACCTGTAATCTCTGTAGTACTCTCTGTTGTATTCTCTGTAAGATCATCGTGCCAATTTGACCTGATGACAGCGGTTCGTTTTGACCCGGTGGAGCGTTTCACATTGACCTCTTCCATCGTGTCATTTTGAACTGATGGAACGGCGCATTTTGACTTCTTCGATTTGATCACTTTGACCTCATCTAAAAGCTCGCTCTCGTAGTTGATCGTGTAGTAGTTCGTCATGTCACGCTGCGACTTGTTAAGCTGCTCAACTTTAAGCACGCCCAGGTTCTTCAGCCGGGTGAAGGTGCGCTTCAGAGTGGACTCAGACCAGAACGGGAATTGTTCCAGCCATTGCTCTGTTGTGTTGTAGATCCAGCGTACGCCGTCACGCTCCAGCCCTGAGTTAGTTTCCTGCAGCCAGTAATTAACCTGCTGCAGCGCAATGGCTTCATTCAGGCCAATGCTGTACGCAAGGTCAGGATTGATGACTATCGGCCTTGATGGCATTAACAGGCTCATAAGACCCCTCTATTTCCCTGAATTTTCGTTTGAACTGTTCAAGTGGGCTGAAACACTCGTGCTGATACCCTTCGCGCAGGTATATAACGCGCTGTGTTTGGGGCTCCCAGCGTATGACCCTGACCGGGACGCCGTAGTGATCTCTGAACCATCGGTTAAGTTCTCGCATACGCTTTCCGCCTGACTTCTAAAGTCATCTACCGCCCATTGAGCAAACTGGTAGCAGACAGGTTCTATCCCACCGGGTACTCTTACCCCATACACGAACTGCACCGGCCCTGCTCCACCAGGAACCGGCCGCGCCACAAGTTGCGACCTGCGGTACTGTGTTGGTAGACTGTTCATGCGTTAGTAATCTCCACTGATAACGACACGCCACGACGCCAGGAGCTGCAACTCGCTGGCGTCACTTCTTTTTGCGTGAAAATAACGTGATAATTGCGGCAATCTCTTCTTCCCGAGCTGCCAGGTGGCGGCGGTGATGCACCATGATTTCTTCAGCTTCATGTCTTTCGATTACCCCATCCTCAAGTGCCTGTTCGATAATCTGATCAACCTGTCCCCTGGCGGCAGAGGTACGCATTGCCCGGCTGAACAAGTCCACGCGATCGAGTTCTTCCAGGTGAGGAACATCCACCAGCAGAGCACCACGACGGCGAGCGAAGTAGTCAGCCAGTAACGACGTGTTGGAAATGTCTTCCATCGCTTCCAGCTCGCTGACTTCGAAGAAACGACAGCCGTTTTTCTCGTAAAGGTTGTTGTTAAACTGCGTCACCGTCATTCCCAGTGCGCCAGCCATCGCTTCGCGCCCACCTGGATATGCTTTGCACATCGCTTTGACGGCTTCTTTGAGGTTTGGCTCTACCATATTGATTTTCCTTTTGTAGTTACTTTCAAGCAGCCGAATCTGTAGCCTTTTGATAAAGCTCAGGTCGAAAAACTAGCTGCCCATTAGTACGATATGCAGCTTCTGCAGCGCGACCTTTTGGGATCAGACTGCCCGGGCGTTTTCGCCATTGATAAAAAGCCTCAGGAGAAACACCGAAGAAGTCTGCTGCCTTGTTGGGGGTTCCGAAGAACGTTTCTAACTCTGTTGTTGTCATACACCCTCCTAAATTTATTTAGATATTAAGACCAAAGCAAATTTAGGTCAATTAAAGCTAAGATAATTTAGTTTTCATAACATGGCGAACCACAGTGAGCACATTTGGAAGTCGTTTAAAATCATTAAGAAAGGATCGTAAGCTTACCCAGAAGCAACTGGGTAAAGTTGTTGGAGTGACAGATGTCACCATTGGATACTGGGAGAAAGACCAAAACATACCCGGAGGAGTCTCGCTGACAAAATTAGCTCGGTATTTTGGTGTTTCTGAGGACTTTCTCCTCACCGGTAAAGAGGAACTCTCCAATGTAGCGCCTGGCAACTTAGGCGCTATGCAGATCCCTATCATAAGTTGGGTTCAAGCGGGAACTTGGACATCTGAAAGTGATGCTCGTAATTTAGAGGGTGCCGTGGATTACATTTTAACAAACGGCGCTCATTCGTTCGGTACCTTCGCTCTTAAGGTACGTGGAAAATCTATGGAGCCAGAGTTCAAAGAGGGAGACACTATCATTGTGGATCCTGACTTGTGTCCAGGTCCTGGGGACTATGTTGTAGCCAAAAACGGTAGTGAATACGCCACTTTTAAAAAATACCGCGCAAGGGGTGTCAATGAAAATGGTGAAGAGGTTTTCGAATTGGTCCCGTTAAACCCTGATTTTGCTGCTTTAAACTCTGCTGTTGAAAAAATTTCCATCATCGGTGTCGTTGTCGAACACCGCCGCCAGATGCGCCGCTAATCCTTTCCTCTACTCTACCGATGGTGAAAACTAAGAATATTTAGTTTATTCACCTTGACCAAAAAACTAAATTATTTTAGATTTCTTTCAACGGACGCGAAAAGGTGTGACTCTTCGGAAGAGACGAGTCCACAACCAAAAGAGCGCTGGCATGCAAAAAACATCTCGCAGCCGTTGCGGTACCAAAAGCCAGGATGGAACGGCAGAACGCTGTAGTGCTCTTTTTGTTGTGTGGAGATAACTAACCTGATGCCATTGCAGTGGCGGATCGAGGAAACGAAATGAACTTCTTCAAAAATGCTCTTATTTACCGGCTCTCTCGCGATATTACCATCGTGGAAGAACACACCATCGCGGATCTGGCAGACAAGCTTGAACCATTCCGTTTCTCTCCTTGCGGGAGTCAGGATATGGCTAAATCCGGTTGGGTATCTCCCCTTGGACAGTATTCTGACCAGCTATTTCATTTTGTTAGCGGTCAGCTTCTGCTCGTGATCCGCCGGGAAGAGAAAATTATCCCACGCCCAACCATTACCGATGAGCTCAACAAGAAAATTTCTAAGCTTGAATCAGAACAGGCGCGACGTCTGAAAAAGACTGAAAAGGATGCTCTACGCGATGAGGTTTTACATGGCCTTCTCCCCAGGGCTTTCTCACGGAACATCATCACGCGAATCTGGGTGAATACCACCGATCACCTGGTCATAGTCGATGCCTCCAGTGCGCGCAGTGCTGAAGATGCCCTGGCACTCCTGCGCAAGACCCTGGGATCTCTTCCCGTCGTTCCTTTGACAATGGAAGAGCCTGTCGAGCTAACGATGACTGAATGGGTTCGTTCAGGCAGCGCGCCTAATGGTTTTAATCTGGGTGATGAAGCAGAAATTAAAGCTGTTTTGGAGGCCGGAGGTATTGGACGCTTCAAGAAACAAGACCTCGTAAGTGACGAAATTCATACCCACATCGAAGCTGGAAAGGTTGTCACTAAATTATTCCTCGATTGGCAGGATCGTATTCGCTTTACCCTTTGTGACGACGTATCCATTAAGCGTATTAAATTCGCTGATGAGCTCGTATCTCAAAATGATGATATCGATCGTGAGGATGTAGCACAGCGGTTCGATGCAGATTTCATTCTCATGACAGGTGAAATGAGTACTCTGATTTCTGATTTGACCAAAGCTCTCGGCGGCGAAGCTAAGCGATAAATTTACCAAGCATCTAACCCATTCTCATGGGTTGGGTTGCTGCACCCTAAATTTACGCGTTGCAGCGCGTCAGATGGAGAACAAAAGATGGCTAAGACAGCAAAACAACTGATTAAACAGGCGTACGAAATAGCCAAAACTATGCCACCAGAACAGGCAGCAATCATCAGGGAACTGGCTACCGTCCTCGATGTGTCGAATGTAGCTCTGCGCCAGACGCGCACCGAACGTGACGCCCTTCTCGCAGAGGTCAAATCCTGGGCGAAGGAGTGTGATCGTATTACTGAGCGATATACCAAGAAGCGCATAAATCTGCATGTCCTCGAAGCAATGCGCGATTTGAAAGCAATTTCCCCCACCAGCTTCCGTAACGTGGAGGCTCTCTGATGGCTAAAGACTCAAAGCTGGTATATGGCGCGAGTGGCAAAACGAACGTTTTGACGTTCGAACCTGAAAACCTGCACTTGGTTACCGACAAAACGCACCCGCTTTACGATGAGCGTATCCACCTGCCTATCAGCGAGGCAATGGTGCTGAACATCATGGACCAGGGCGTTCTTGAGCCGATTATCGTCTGGAAAGACCCGGAGACAGGGCTGTCTTGTGTAGTCGATGGTCGCCAGCGTGTGCGCCATACACTGGAAGCCAACAAGCGACTGTTGAAAGAGGGTAAAGAACCGTTACTGGTTCCAGCAGTTGCTAAACGTGGCTCCGCCGTTCGCATGGCGCAGGCGATGGTAAGTGCTAACGAAATCCGCCAGGCAGATACGCCACTGGGCCGAGCAAAGAAAATGGCTGATGCGCTGGAACGCGGGCACGACGAGGACGATTTAGCGCTGATGTTTGGCGTGAGTGTCCAAACCGTACGCGCAACTCTGTCACTGCTGGATGCCACCCAGGCTGTTCGCGATGCAGTGGAGTCCGGAACGGTCACCGTTACCCAGGCGCGTCAGCTGGCATCGCTTAAACCCGAAGAGCAGCGGGAGAAGGTCTCTGAAATCGAAGCGGCAACTGCTGGCACAACCGGCCATGAAAAAGCCCGGCGTCAGCGTCAGATCCTCGGTGATGTAAAGCCGCGCCTGAAAACCCGCAAAGAAATTACTAAAGCCCTGGAATCTGCCGGGGGTGAGTATGCGAGCGCACTCCGTTGGGTGCTTGGGGAGGCGCAATGAATTTTGAACCTGAGAATTACAGCAAATACACCCTCCGTCGGTTCGCCGCCTTGTTCGATGTGATCTGCTGGGTGCTGATTGCCGTAGTAACCGTTGGTATCTGCATGTTTATTGAATGGTGGACAGCATGAACATCTCAACAGTAAACGAGCTCATCGCTTCCCTGGAGAGCGCAGGCGAGCTGTCGATCAGAGAGCAGAAGTTCCTGAAGCTGGCGAAAGCGTTTAAGCAGCTGGCTGCGGAGAATGTGGCGCTGAAGGAAAGCCGCAATAATTTGGCTGAATTCATCCATGAAGAACTTGATGCTGATTACCCGCTGAATATGAATCTGGAAACCCATGCCACTGATCGCATCGTAGCCGAAGCCGAGGCGCGCGGGGTCGAGAAGGCTATCGCCCACCTGGAGCAGAAGTTCAGCAATATCGGCGTGCAGATCATGAATTTGCAGTGGCTGGCAGACTCGCTGCGCGAGGGGGCCGGGAAATGAGCATCGCCACTTATCTCAATACCGGTTTAGCCATTCTGGGGTGGGCATACATCATGGTTAAAACAGGCCAGTGGATTACCAAAAATGCTCTGAGGCAGTGGGACAAGCGTCGTAAGGAATCTCGTCGCCAGAAAGCTGTGAATGAGTTTTATGACGCCTTTGAGCTTAACAGCCTGGAGCCTGGCTCTACCGTTCGCCTGGCCACTAAAGGCGATCTGACAATCATGATGTTCCGCAGCGAGGGAAAGTCCAATGACTGATATCACCGAAATGACACAAGAAGCTGCCCGCGAGTCTGGGAGTATTTTGATTATCGTCGCTGCACGTATGGCTCGCCGTGAGTTTTTCACGCCACTCCATGCACTCTGCGAAGCTGGTAAGCGCGTGGTCAGCACTAGAGCGCTGCATGATGCCGTAGAACGCGCAGAAGAGCGCATGGTTAGCCAGGTCCCGAAAATCGTTGACGGTCACGACAGGTTGACGAAAAAACTGAAAGAGGCCGAATCCCGAAACGCTGAGCTTGTAGAGGCGCTGGAGAAGGCGCAGCAGCGGATTGATGAACTGGAGTCCCGCACCGTTAAGATGCCGCATCGAAATCTGGGGCACCCTAAATTATTCCTTCTTTGCCCGTTCCCTTACTACGACGCAGAGGATATGGAGAAGGCTCTGGCCGCCGCTGGCATAAAGGTGGAGGCTGAGTGATGGAAACTGTGAAATTTGCTGTGCAATTACTCAAAAGCGATGACTGCGTAACCTTGATGGGGCGCGGAGAGGTCAGCAAGGACGAGCTTATCGAAGAGGCTATTCGCCAGGGTGAGATAGACGCCGATGACCGCGAACGCTTTGAAAAGGCTGAATTCTGCGCCAATAAGTGGATGAAGGCCGTTCCGCGTGAGGGTTATTCAACATACTACTACGAGTCGCGTGAAGGCGTTCGCGGGGCATTCAAAGCAACCTGTTTGCAATACCTGTGGTGAGGCAACAATGACCAAATCAACCATAACCAGAGAGCAGCTGGAAGAATGGGTTGCACAATTTGATGAAGATGGCAGCTGTGATGCCACTGACCAGCAGTTAGAGGCTCTCATTCGTCAATCGCTGGCCGCAATGGCCGGCGAGCCGGTGGCGTTCACCGAGAAGCACGAAATTTCGAACATGCATGCGACAGGGCTTTATCTTCGTGCGTGGCCCGCTGACCGGGCGCGGAATGCTGTCGAAGGTTACACAATCCCGCTCTATACGACCCCACAGCCGATTTCTTTGGTGAATTCTGAGCCAGTTGCTTACATCTTCAAGCATCCGGCAGGAAGGCTGTTCTGGGCGCTGACGGATGAAAGTAACAAGGGTCAGAATGATGTCATGCCAGTCTACGCCAGCCCACAGCCAGCGCCGGAACGTGACCAGGTACGCATCGCGCATGCCGAGTGGTCGCAGGCAACTTTCGGCAACGTCGGCCCCGTTGGCCCACTGAAACACCTCAGCAAAGAAGCGCTGGAAACAGCTGCCGACCCTGACGACCTGAGCGAATGGGCTGATATGCAGTTCCTGCTGTGGGACGCCCAGCGCCGGGCTGGTGTCACTGATGAGCAGATTACCCAGGCGATGATCGATAAGCTGGCAGTCAATAAACAGCGCAAATGGCCGGAGCCGAAAGACGGAGAGCCGCGCCTGCACATCAAAGAGCAGCCAGCGCCGGTAGTGCCTGATAGTTACGTGATGGTACCGATGAGGTTAACTGCTGAGAACGGTGCAAAGGTGGCGCTATCCGGTGAGTTTTCAGAAACCAAGTTCGTAAACTGCCCGGAATGTTTTGGTGATGATGAATGTGAAACCTGTGACGGCAGCGGGAGAATTGAAATCACGGTACCTGTCACCTGGACGACTATCAAAGAAATCTGGGCTAAAGGCGTTGAGCATTTTTCAGCCACAGCGCAGGAGAATAATTAACGTGAACCATTTAATGATCGACCTGGAAACTATGGGTAATAAACCCAATGCCCCTATCGTCTCCATCGGTGCGGTATTTTTTGAGCCGTCAACTGGTGAACTTGGCGATGAATTTTATCGCGTTGTCAGCCTGAAAAGTTCAATGGATGCCGGTGCTGTTCCTGACCCTGACACCATTATTTGGTGGATGCAGCAAAGCGAAGAGGCCAGATCTGCTATTTGCGCTAAGAATTCAGCGATGGCTATCTCAACTGCACTCATTCAATTAGTGGTATTTATTCGTGGTAATTCCGAGCCTGGCCGAGTTCAGGTATGGGGCAACGGTGCAACTTTTGACAACGTCATCATGCGAGCCAGTTATGATCGTGTAGATATTCCCTGCCCATGGCATTTTGCCAATGATCGCGATGTGAGAACTATCGTCGAATTAGGCCGCACCATTGGCATTAACCCCCGGCGTGATATTCCGTTTGAAGGTGATAGGCATAACGCTCTAGCTGATGCCAAACACCAAGCTAAATACGTGTCCGCAATCTGGCAACAACTTTTACTTAAACATTGTTGAGGTAAATATGAATACTATGTTTTTGTTAATGGCTGAATATGGTTCTGCAACTGTCCAATTAAGTCAGGTTTGCGAGAAATATTTTGGTTTGAAACCTTCTACTGCAGAGAAACGAGCTGCTATGGGAGACCTTCCGATCCCCACTTTCCGTGTCGCTGAAAGCCAAAAAGCGCCACGCATGATCCACATCCAAGACCTGGCTAATCATATCGACGAGCAGTTGAAGAAAGGTCGAGACCTTCTTGAGCAGATGAAAACCGCCAACCACTGACAAAACTTACCCTTGCCGATTGCTGCATTTTTCGCAGCATTCGGTGTTATTTTTTCCAGCACCAGTCCCCCAATAGCACCCCTTAATTATAGAACAATATGTTTTTTATACTTATTCCTATCATGTTCAACTGGAGCAACATGGGCAGGTTTATGGCCGTCGGGCTGACGGATCTGCTGGAGAGTTCAGGCATGAACGGTGTTCCGGCGTTTGTCGGCCTTGCGCTGCTGTCGGCTTTTCTGTGTATGTTTATCGCCAGCGGCTCGGCCATCTGGTCGATTCTGGCGCCGATCTTCGTGCCAATGTTTATGCTGTTGGGCTTTCACCCGGCGTTTGCGCAGATCCTGTTTCGTATCGCTGATTCATCGGTGCTGCCGCTGGCGCCGGTGTCACCGTTTGTGCCGTTGTTTCTCGGCTTTCTACAGCGCTACCGGCCGGATGCCCGCCTCGGCACCTACTACTCGCTGGTGCTCCCTTACCCGCTGATTTTTCTCGCCGTCTGGCTGCTGTTGCTGGTGGGCTGGTATCTGGTGGGACTGCCGATCGGCCCTGGCATCTATCCGCGGCTGTCTTAACCCACCGATGCGCCAGGGACGGCCGCCTTAGCTTAACGCGATATCTTCACTTTGAACTTACGGGTCGCTTCCCCGGCTCCGGCGAATATGCCGAAAAGCGCGCGATACCCCCGCTCAAGCAACAGCGACATACCGTGAATAACCAGACCGCTGAAGATCAGTACGATTACGCCAGTCAGTATATATTGCATAGCTCCACCTCTGAGTTATTAACCGCGCCGCGCCGACGCGGTAGCACTTTCCCGAGCGCGCACAGCGGCGCGGAGGACCGACGTCGTCAGCTTAAAAGTAGCAAAAACCCTGTCCGGTAACCCGCCAGGATCGATCCAAAAATAAATCATCATGGCGATCGCAGAATGCCTCCACGGCGGATAGACCGCCGTGCTATCTGGCGATGCGGTTTTACCTTTTGGGAGTATAGTTGACTGCCGTCAGCGCGTGGTATCGTGTGCCTCTCATGTACGATGGTGGATGACAGAAACGATGTTGACCTTGCTGCAGGATAAAATGGATACCCCGCTGGGGCCGTTGTGGGTGCTTTGCGACGAACAGTTTAATTTGCGCGCCGTCGAGTGGGACGAGCACCGCGATCGGATGGAAACGCTGCTCGACGTTCACTATCGCCGGGAAGGCTATCAGCGCGTCGACTGCCGCAATCCCGGCGGTCTCAGCAGTAAGCTGAGCGACTATTTTGCCGGCGATTTAGCCATTATCGAGACTCTGCCTACCGCCACCGCCGGCACCCCTTTTCAGCGCCAGGTCTGGCAGGCGTTACGCGATATCCCCTGTGGCCAGGTGATGCACTACGGCCAACTGGCCGAGGCGCTCGGTCGTCCCGGCGCCGCGCGCGCGGTGGGCGCCGCCAATGGCGCCAATCCGGTGAGTATCGTGGTGCCCTGCCATCGGGTCATCGGGCGCAACGGCACCATGACCGGCTATGCCGGCGGCGTACAGCGTAAAGAATGGCTTTTGCGTCATGAGGGCTATCTGTTGCTTTGACTGAAAATGCCTTTTCTGGAATTTTCAGGTAATTTTACAATCAAAAGTGGCGTAATAATCTGTTTTTAATCAAATAGATACACAGTCGATTTGATTTACCCTGCTGATATTACGTGTTTCCGGGCCTGAAGACTTACCTGCTGATCAAAAAGATGTTAAAATTGACCAATATCAATTAAGGCCTGAGCAGACATATGATCCCTGAGAAGCGAATTATTCGACGCATTCAGTCTGGCGGTTGTGCAATCCATTGTCAGGATTGCAGCATTAGCCAGCTCTGCATCCCCTTTACTCTGAACGAGCATGAGCTTGATCAGCTGGATAATATTATCGAGCGGAAAAAGCCTATCCAGAAAGGTCAAACCTTGTTCAAAGCCGGTGATGAGCTGAAGTCGTTGTACGCTATTCGCTCCGGGACCATCAAAAGCTATACCATCACCGAGCAAGGTGATGAGCAGATCACTGGCTTCCATCTGGCGGGCGACCTGGTGGGCTTTGACGCCATCGGCACCGGTCTGCACCCGAGCTTTGCGCAGGCGCTGGAAACCTCGATGGTCTGCGAGATCCCCTTCGAAACCCTTGACGATCTTTCCGGAAAAATGCCCAATCTGCGTCAGCAGATGATGCGCCTGATGAGCGGTGAGATTAAAGGCGACCAGGATATGATCCTGTTGCTTTCCAAAAAGAATGCCGAAGAGCGCCTGGCCGCGTTTATCTATAACCTTTCTCGTCGTTTCGCCCAGCGCGGCTTCTCACCACGTGAGTTCCGGCTGACCATGACCCGCGGCGATATTGGCAACTATCTCGGCCTCACCGTCGAAACCATCAGCCGTCTGCTGGGCCGTTTTCAGAAAAGCGGCATGCTGGCGGTGAAAGGCAAATATATCACTATTGAAAACAGCGATCTGCTGGCCCAGCTGGCCGGGCAGGCGCGCAACGTCGCTTAATCTCTGCGCAATACCTGGTCACGATCGGCAATTTTTTCAGATTTGTTGATCTGACCAGGCTCCTCCCCTGTTTCAATTCATCCATATAGGTTATCTTTTTAATCACTGACGGTAGCTGCAGTTGTAAGGAGACCCTGTATGGCGAAGTATCAGAGCATGCTGGTAGTAATCGATCCTAACCAGGACGACCAGCCGGCGCTAAGGCGAGCGGTGTACCTGCACCAACGGATTGGTGGACGCATCAAAGCCTTTTTGCCGATCTATGATTTTTCCTATGAAATGACCACCCTGCTGTCGCCGGACGAGCGGACGGCAATGCGCCAGGGCGTCATTGCCCAACGAACGGCCTGGATCCGCGAGCAGGCGAAATTCTACCTGGAATCGGGCGTGCCGATTGACGTGAAAGTGGTGTGGCACAACCGCCCCTTCGAAGCGATTATTCAGGAGGTGGTCAGTGAGAAACACGATCTGCTGCTGAAGATGGCCCACCAGCACGACAAACTGGAGGCGGTGATCTTTACCCCGACGGACTGGCATCTGCTGCGTAAATGCCCTTGCCCGGTGTGGATGGTCAAAGACCAGCCGTGGCCTGAAGGCGGCAAAGCGCTGGTCGCCGTCAATCTCGCCAGCGAAGAGAATTATCACAACACCCTTAACGAGAAGCTGGTTCGCGAAACGCTGTCGCTGGCGGAAGAAGTCAACCACACTGAAGTGCACCTGATCGGTGCCTACCCGGTGACGCCGATCAATATCGCGATAGAACTGCCGGATTTTGATCCCAGCGTCTACAACGACGCGATCCGCGGCCAGCATCTGCTGGCGATGAAAGCGCTGCGGCAGAAGTTTGGCATCGATGAAAAATTCACCCACGTCGAAAAAGGACTGCCTGAAGAGGTGATCCCGGACCTCGCCGAGCATCTGCAGGCGGGGATCGTGGTGCTGGGAACGGTCGGACGTACCGGCCTGTCGGCGGCGTTCCTCGGCAATACCGCGGAACAGGTTGTCGACCACCTGCGCTGTGACCTGCTGGTGCTGAAACCGGAGGCCTACCAGACGCCGGTGGAACTGGACGACGACGACGATTAACCGCTACCACTGATCTTCCCCCGCCTCGCGGGGGATTTTTTTGCTTGCTGCCAGCCAGGCACAAAAAAAGGGCCGTTGGCGGCCCCTGTCACTGTCCAGCGAGAATGGCTTAGTGGATACCCAGACGCCAGGCCAGATCGATCTCTTCTTTCAGCTCCAGCGAGGAGAGCGCCATCAGGTCAGCAAACTCCAGCTCCAGCAGTTTAAGTTTTTTCAGATACTGCGCTGGGGTCATGACGGTAGTGTCGCGGCGTAAGAATTCGATGGCCATCTGCGTTGGGGTTAACTCGGTATCCATAATATCCTCTGTCTGATGTAAGAACCGGAATATTATATCACCTCTTGCCGCTTATTTTATGAACAATTCCAGGCATCCCCCTGCATATAAAAAAGCCGTCTCACAGGAGACGGCTTATAAACAAACGTTGTAAAACAATTATGTTACATTACAGCGCTTTCAGGATCGCATCGACGCTGGCTTTAGCATCGCCAAACAGCATATGAGTGTTCTCTTTAAAGAACAGCGGGTTCTGTACGCCGGCGTAACCGGTGTTCATTGAACGCTTAAAGACCACCACATTCTGCGCTTTCCACACCTCGAGCACCGGCATGCCGGCGATCGGGCTCTTCGGATCGTCCTGCGCCGCCGGGTTGACGGTATCGTTGGCGCCGATCACCAGCACGGTGTCGGTGTCGCTGAAATCGTCGTTGATCTCATCCATCTCCAGCACGATGTCGTAAGGCACTTTGGCTTCCGCCAGCAGGACGTTCATATGCCCCGGCAGGCGCCCGGCCACCGGATGAATACCAAAGCGTACTTTGATACCCCGCGCCCGCAGCTTCTCGGTAATTTCTGCTACCGGATACTGCGCCTGAGCCACCGCCATACCGTAGCCCGGGGTGATGATCACCGAGTGCGAGTTTTTCAGCATCTCCGCCGTCTCTTCGGCACTAATCTCGCGATGCTCGCCCACTTCTTCATCGCCGCCGCTTGAGGAACCATCGGTGCCGAAGCCCCCGGCGATCACGCTGATAAAGGAGCGGTTCATCGCCTTACACATAATGTAAGAGAGGATGGCGCCGGAAGAGCCCACCAGCGCGCCGGTGACGATCAGCAGGTCATTACTCAGCATAAAGCCCGCCGCCGCTGCCGCCCAGCCCGAGTAGGAGTTGAGCATCGAGACCACCACCGGCATGTCCGCACCGCCGATAGAGGCCACCAGGTGCCAGCCAAAGGCCAGCGCGATCGCGGTCATCACCAGCAGGCACAGGACCTGGGTGCCGGTGCTGTCAGAGCGAACAAAAATCACCATCAGGATGAAGGAAACCACCAGCGCCGCCAGGTTCAGCTTATGGCGATTGGGCAGCATCAGCGGCCTGGAGGAAATTTTGCCGCGCAGTTTACCAAACGCCACCACCGAACCGGTGAAGGTCACCGCGCCGATGAAGATCCCGAGGAACACTTCGGTCAAATGAATATTGACCAGAATTTGCTCCATACCGGTTTCATGCTGCAGGTAGCTGTTGAAACCCACCAGCACCGCTGCCAGACCCACGAAGCTGTGCAGGATAGCCACCAGCTCCGGCATCTCGGTCATCTCGACCTTCTTCGCCAGACGAATACCGATCGCCCCGCCGATCACCATCGCAAGAATAATCCAGCCGACGTTGCCGGCGTCCGGCCCCAGGATGGTAGCGATCAGGGCAATGGCCATCCCGGCGATGCCGAAATAGTTGCCCTGCTGCGACGTTTCGTGTTTCGACAGGCCCGCCAGGCTGAAAATAAACAGGATTGCAGCAACAATGTATGCAGCCGTTACTAATCCACCAGACATGTGCTACCCCTTATCCTTTGCGAAACATTTTCAGCATGCGCTGAGTCACGGTAAAACCACCGAAAATATTAATGCTGGCGATCAGCACCGCGATAAAGCTCAGGAAGCTGACCCAGCCGCCGTGGCCTATCTGCAACAACGCGCCAACCACGATAATGCCCGAAATGGCATTGGTCACCGACATCAGCGGCGTATGCAGCGCATGGGAGACGTTCCACACCACGTAGTAACCCACCACGCAGGCCAGCGCGAAGACGGTGAAATGGCCGAGGAACTCTTTTGGCGCCACGTTGGCCAGCCAGCCGAAGAGAATAATCGCCAGCGCCATCAGCGCATATTTGCGCCACGGCGACGCCGGTTTCACCGCTTCTTTCGGCGCTTCCACTTTTTTCGCCGCGGCCTGCGGCTGAGCGGAGACCTGAATCGGCGGCGCCGGCCAGGTGATTTCACCTTCGCGAACAACGGTCACGCCGCGCACTACCACGTCATCGAAATCGATAACGATATTGCCGTCTTTCTCTTTGCACAGCAGCTTCAGCAGGTTCACCAGGTTGGTGCCGTAGAGCTGGGAGGACTGGGTCGGCAGACGGCCAGGAAGATCGGTGTAACCGATGATTTTCACGCCGTTGGCGGTGGTCACCACTTCGCCCGGTACGGTGTACTCACAGTTGCCGCCGTTTTGCGAGGCCAGATCGACCACCACGCTGCCCGATTTCATGGAGTCGACCATTTCGCGGGTGATCAGCTTCGGCGCCGGTTTGCCCGGGATTAACGCCGTGGTGACAATGATATCGACCTCTTTCGCCTGCGCGGCGAACAGCGCCATTTCAGCCTTAATAAAGGCCTCAGACATCACCTTGGCGTAGCCATCGCCGCTGCCCGCTTCCTCTTTAAAGTCCAGCTCGAGGAACTCGGCGCCCATACTCTGCACCTGCTCCTTCACTTCCGGACGGGTATCGAAGGCGCGAACAATAGCGCCCAGGCTGTTGGCGGCGCCAATCGCCGCCAGACCGGCTACCCCGGCGCCAATGACCATCACCTTGGCGGGCGGAACCTTGCCTGCCGCCGTAATCTGCCCGGTAAAGAATCGACCAAATTCATGCGCCGCTTCAACGATAGCGCGGTACCCGGCGATGTTGGCCATTGAGCTGAGCGCATCCAGCGACTGGGCGCGGGAAATACGCGGCACGGAATCCATCGCCATTACGTTGATATTACGGGCCGCCAGTTTTTCCATCAGCTGCGGGTTTTGCGCCGGCCAGATAAAACTAATCAGCGTGGTCCCCGGATTCAGCAGGGCAATTTCATCGTCATTCGGAGCATTGACCTTAAGGATGACATCAGACTGCCATACCTCGTCGCCGGTCACGATTTCAGCTCCTGCCTCGGCAAAGGCCTCATCGTCAAAGCTGGCCAGCTTCCCGGCGCCGCTTTCTACCGCGACGCTAAAGCCGAGTTTGAGCAATTGCTCAACGGTCTTCGGCGTGGCGGCGGCCCGGGTCTCCTGGGCTAGCCTTTCTTGTGGTACACCAATACGCATAGTTTTCCCTTCCATCGGTTTTTGATGATGGTTTACTTTTCTGCCCAACAACGCCAGGACGGCAAAATCTTCGTCGCCATCTTTCGCTGTCTACAAAATGAAACAGTAACAAACTTTTTATAACCTACTGAAAATACCGATTGTGATCTACTGCGATAAAACACAAATTTTGATTTTATTGCTTATTGTCAGCTCAGATGGGTCCGGGCAGCAATATTTACCTGAATTTGCCGCTCAGGCCTGATAATCCGCTTATCCTGCGGTATAAAACGCCATTTATCGCCATTGAGATCATTGTGTTAACATTACATTAACTAATAAAAGTGGTATTGATTATCGTTTTTGCTGGTCAAGCGCCTGTTTTTTCAACATATCGAAAAATGTTATCTTTCCGTAGTATACGATTCGGGCGGCAAGCAAAAATTGACGCAGACAGTCACGGCGATTAAATGCAATAATCAAACGTTTTCAGTCAACAACAACACCAGTATATGGTTTGCGCAAGGCAAAGGATTATTTTTATGAAGCTTAAAAACACCCTCCTGGCGTCTGCTCTCCTGACAACCGCCACGTTGTCTGCCCATGCAGCGACCGAGTTGACCCCGGAGCAGGCGGCTGCGCTGAAGCCCTACGATCGCGTTGTCGTCACCGGCCGGTTTAATGCCATTGGCGATGCGGTACAGGCAGTATCGCGCAAAGCCGACAAAGACGGCGCGGCCTCATTCTACGTTGTCGACACGTCGGACTACGGCAATGGCGGCAACTGGCGCGTCACGGCTGACCTTTATAAAGAAGACGCGCCGAAAGCGGATGCGCCGAAGAATCGCATTATCAACGGCGTGATGGAGTTGCCGAAAGATCAGGCCGTTGAGCTGATGCCTTACGACACCGTCACCGTTCAGGGCTTCTATCGCAGCCAGCCGGAAGTCAACGACGCCATCACCAAAGCGGCGAAAGCAAAAGGCGCCTATGCGTTCTTTATCGTCCGCCAGGTTGACGCCAACCAGGGCGGCAACCAGCGCATTACCGCTTATATCTACAAAAAAGATGCTGAAAAACGCGTGCTGCAGAGCCCGGACGCTATCCCGGCTGACTCTGAAGCTGGCCGCGCAGCGCTGGCCAAAGGCGGCGAAGCGGCGAAGAACGTGGAAATTCCGGGCGTTGCCACCACCGCCGCGGTGGGTTCGGGTACCGGCGTTGGGCGTTTCTTTGAGACTCAGTCTTCGAAAGGTGGACGTTACACTGTCACTCTGCCGAACGGCACTAAGGTCGAAGAAGTGAACAAAGTGACTGCGGCGCAAATGGTGCCGTTCGATAACATCCAGTTCACCGGCAACTACGGCAACATGACCGAAATCTCCTATCAGACGGCGAAACGCGCGGCGAAGAAAGGGGCGAAGTACTACCATATCACCCGCCAGTGGCAGGAACGCGGCGGCAACATCACCATCAGCGCCGATTTGTACAAATAATCGCTGCTGGCTGGCTAAAAAGGCGGCGCATTGCCGCCTTTTCATTTTTTTTCATCCCCCGCCATTGCATGGCCCCCGGACACTCCGTAAAATCCCGCGCCTTAGCGCAATCCTCCATTTTTATGCGATTTCGCAAAATAAATATTCTGGAACAGCCATTTTCACCTCGGGAATGCAATGGAAAAGAAACTGGGCCTGAGCGCCCTGACCGCCCTGGTCCTTAGCTCAATGCTCGGCGCTGGCGTATTCAGTTTGCCGCAAAATATGGCTGCCGTGGCCAGCCCCTCCGCTCTGCTCATTGGCTGGGCCATCACCGGCGTCGGGATCCTGTTTCTCGCTTTCGCCATGCTGCTGTTGACCCGTATTCGTCCCGACCTCGACGGCGGGATCTTCACCTACGCTCGCGAAGGATTCGGCGAACTGATCGGCTTCTGCTCCGCCTGGGGATACTGGCTGTGCGCGGTGATCGCCAATGTCTCCTATCTGGTTATCGTCTTTTCGGCGCTCAGTTTTTTCACCGATACCCCTGAGCTGCGCCTGTTTGGCGATGGTAATACCTGGCAGTCTATCGTTGGCGCGTCGGTTCTGCTGTGGGTCGTCCACTTTCTGGTCCTGCGCGGTGTCCAGACGGCAGCGGGGATTAACCTGGTGGCCACCCTCGCCAAGCTTCTGCCGCTGGGCGCCTTCGTCGCGCTCGCCGCCCTGGCCTTTCAGCTGGATACGTTCCGCCTCGATTTTAGCGGCCTGGCGCTGGGCGTGCCGGTATGGGAGCAGGTCAAAAACACCATGCTGATCACCCTGTGGGTGTTTATCGGCGTGGAGGGGGCGGTAGTCGTGTCCGCGCGGGCGCGACACAAGCGCGACGTTGGCCGCGCGACGCTGCTGGCGGTGCTGTCGGCCCTCGCGGTGTATCTGCTGGTCACCCTGCTGTCGCTGGGCGTTGTGCCGCGCAGCGAACTGGCCGAAATGCGTAACCCGTCGATGGCGGGACTGATGGTCAGGCTGATGGGGTCATGGGGGGAGATCGTCATTGCCGCCGGGCTGATCGTGTCGGTGTGCGGCGCTTATCTCAGCTGGACCATCATGGCCGCGGAGGTGCCTTTCCTCGCCGCCACTCATAAAGCCTTCCCGCGCCTGTTTGCCCGTCAGAATAGCAACAACGCCCCCTCCGCCTCATTGTGGTTGACCAATATCAGCGTTCAGGTATCGCTGGTGCTGATCTGGCTGACCGGATCGGACTACGGCACGCTGCTGACCATTGCCTCTGAGATGATTCTCGTGCCCTATCTGCTGGTCGGCGCCTTTCTGCTGAAAATCGCCACTCGCCCGCTGCATAAAGCGGTGGCTATCGGCGCCTGTATTTATGGCATATGGTTATTATACGCGTCGGGGCCTGTGCATTTGCTGTTGTCGGTGGTACTTTACGCTCCGGGTCTTCTGGTCTTTTTGTACGCCCGACGTACGCACCAGCACGATCGTTCGCTCAAACGCCGCGAAGTGGCGCTAATTGGTTTATTGCTGGTTGCCGCTGTGCCGGCAACGTGGATGCTGGTGGGGTAAGCGGTCGCCCTGCCGCAGAACGCATAGGAGATACCCATGGCTGAACAACAGCCCCGCCCGATTCTGATCACAGGAGCAGGCCGCCGCATCGGCCTCGCTCTGGCACACCATTTTCTGCAGCAGCGCCAGCCGGTCATCGTCAGCTATCGTACGCCCTATCCGGCGATTGACGGCCTGCGCGAAGCGGGCGCGCTCTGCCTGCAGGCCGATTTTAGCAGCGATGACGGCATTCTGACCTTCGCTGAAGCGGTCAAATCACACACCGACGGTCTGCGCGCCATCATCCATAACGCCAGCGACTGGATGGCGGAAAAGCCGGGCGTCCCGCTGAGCACCGTCATCAACCGCATGATGCAGATCCACGTCCACGCCCCCTATCTGCTCAACCATGCGCTGGAGGCGTTGCTGCGCGGCCACGGCCATGCCGCCAGCGACATTATCCATATCACCGATTACGTGGTGGAGCGCGGGAGCGACAAACATATCGCCTACGCCGCCAGCAAAGCCGCCCTGGATAACATGACCCGCTCCTTCGCTCGCAAGCTGGCGCCAGAGGTTAAGGTCAACGCCATCGCGCCGTCGCTAATCATGTTTAATGAGGGTGACGACGAGGCCTATCGTCAGCAGGCGCTGGATAAATCGCTGATGAAAATCGCCCCTGGCGAAAAAGAGATTAGCGATCTCATCGATTACCTGTTTACCAGCCGCTACGTTACCGGCCGCTCATTCGCTGTCGACGGCGGCCGCCCGCTGCGCTAGTGGAAACGGCTCCAGCCGAGGATTAACAGCCAGGCGCACAGCCCCCAGCATCCCACCGCGCCTGCCAGCGCCAACGGCAGGCGCATGATCCCGGTGAAATACCACAGTGACAGCAGATAGATAAAATAGGGAAGAATCGACCACATGCCGAATACGATGGTCGCGCGCAGGGCTTCGATCCCCCGCTCGCTGGCGACAATATAATGGGCGATGAGCGCAAAGGTGGGAAACAGCGGGACCAGGCCAGCGATAGCGTAGTTTTTGGTTTTCGCCAGCACGCCAATCAGCACCACCACCAGCGCTCCCAGCAGCCCTTTGATTAACAGCCCCATGCCCGTATGCCTTAACAGTGAATCAATAAGTTAGGGCAGCATAGCGGATTTAACGCTGTTTATAAAAGAGTAATGGCGGGTAAAATAAGTGCGGTGTATGTTACTTCTTTTACTGATGTGCAATAGACATGAATAAAATCGTTTTTGTTGAGGATGACCCTGAGGTAGGCACGCTGATCGCCGCCTATCTCGGCAAGCATGATATGGATGTGGTGGTCGAGCCTCGCGGCGACCGCGCTGAGGAGGTGATCGCGCGGGAGAAACCGGATCTGGTGCTGCTGGACATTATGCTGCCCGGCAAGGACGGAATGACGCTCTGTCGCGATCTGCGCGGGCAATGGCAAGGGCCGATTGTCCTGCTGACTTCGCTCGACAGCGATATGAACCATATCCTCTCCCTGGAGATGGGCGCCAGCGATTATATTCTGAAAACCACCCCGCCAGCGGTACTTCTCGCGCGACTGCGTCTGCATTTGCGCCAGCATATTGCTCCGGCAGGCGCCGGATCCGCCTCCTCAACGCTCACGCCACATAAAACCATCTCCTTCGGCTCGCTGACCATTGACCCGGTCAACCGCCAGGTGCTGCTTGGCGGAGAAAACGTCGCCCTGTCGACCGCCGATTTCGATCTGCTGTGGGAGTTGGCCACCCACGCCGGGCAGATTATGGACCGCGACGCACTGCTGAAAAATTTACGCGGCGTTACCTATGACGGGATGGATCGCAGCGTCGACGTGGCTATCTCCCGCCTGCGCAAAAAACTGCTCGACAACGCCACGGAGCCCTATCGTATTAAGACCGTTCGCAACAAAGGCTACCTGTTCGCCCCTCACGCCTGGGATAACTAAGCGTCCCTTCTGCGGCCCTGCGAGGGGCCCGCTCATCGCGCGCTCGCCGGCGGCAAAGTTATCACGTTTGCTGCCTGCTGCGTTTGTCCCTGGCGCGCACATTCATCACCGGAACTTGTCATATTGACTAAATCAATAGAATTAGCCGTACAGAACCCCATCACATAACTCCTCAATATGATTGTGCTCAAGGACTTACCGCTGTCAGAGTGGCATAAAGCCTGAAAACACAGGACTTTTGCATGATGAAATACGTTGTACTTTTGGCACTCTCACTGTTCACTTCTCTCTCTGGCTGGGCTTTTTCCCTCGACAACGCCGATATTCGACTCCTCTGTCCGCAGCGCGGGCAAATCGAGGTGATCCTTCATCGCTATGAACATACCCAGCAATCCTGGGGGCAGCATCACTTTGAAACCGGCGGCGGCCACGTTCGCCAGGGGCCGCTGCTGGTGATCCCGTTTGCCAACCTCGATCAGATGATTTACCACCAGACCACCGGCGAGTTTGCTTACTGGTATGCCGAAACGGAAAAGCTGGTGCGCTGTCGGCTGCTGAGTCTGACGACCACCTATCCGGTAGACATTCCTTATTATCGTGAGTAGCGTATCCATGGACGCACAAAATACGATTGCCCTGCTCCCACCGAGGGTGAAGAAATCACCGCATCGAGTGACACTGTCACCTTTTCACCGTTCTGTCTCCAGGCTGGCTATTGTCAGGGGGCATAAACCCTGCTTTGATAGCGTATCTATGATTTCCCCGCGCCTCGCCCGGGGATATCGATAACATTGACTCCCCGACGCGCAGAAGATGCCCCTGGGGCGCCAGACAGGTTTCTCTTGAATACGCGGTAATGTAATGAAAAAGCTGTTCGTGCAGTTCTATCTTCTGCTCTTCGTCTGCTTTCTGGTGATGACCATGCTGGTCGGTCTGGTCTATAAATTTACCGCGGAGCGCGCCGGACGGCAGTCGCTTGACGATTTGATGAAAAGCTCGCTGTATCTGATGCGCAGCGAGCTGCGGGAGATACCGCCGCGCGACTGGAGCAAGACCCTTAAAGAGCTGGACCTGAATTTATCGTTTGATCTGCACATCGAGCCGATCAGCAAATTTAAGCTGTCGGAAAGCTCGATGCAGCACCTGCGCGCCGGCGATATCGTCGCCCTCGACGATCAGTACACCTTTATTCAGCGCATTCCCCGCAGCCACTATGTGCTGTCGGTGGGCCCGGTGCCCTATCTCTATTTTCTGCATGAGATGCGCCTGCTGGACGTGGCGCTGATGGCGTTTATTGCTATCTCTCTGGCCTTTCCGGTGTTTATCTGGATGCGCCCGCACTGGCAGGACATGCTGCGCATTGAGACGGCCGCCCAGCGCTTTGGCGAAGGTCACCTCAGCGAGCGCATTCACTTCGACAGTATGTCCAGCTTCGAGCGGCTCGGGGTGGCCTTTAACCAAATGGCCGATAACATTAATGCGCTTATTGCCAGCAAAAAGCAGCTGATTGACGGCATCGCCCATGAACTCAGGACACCGCTGGTACGCCTGCGCTACCGTCTGGAGATGAGCGAGAATCTCAGCGAGGCGGAATCGCAGGCGCTGAACCGCGATATCGGTCAGCTGGAGGCGCTGATTGAAGAGCTCCTGACCTACGCCCGCCTCGACCGCCCGCAGACGGAGCTCAGCCTGACGACTCCCGATTTTCCCGCCTGGATCAGCGATCACGTCGAGGATATCCAGATGGTTAACCCACAGCGCGAGGTCGCCCTGGCGACGCTGACCCACGGTAACTACGGCGCGCTGGATATGCGACTGATGGAGCGGGTGCTGGATAATTTGGTCAATAACGCCCTGCACTACAGCAGCCAGCGGGTGGCGGTCAGCCTGACGCTGCAGGGTTCGCGCGCATCGTTGCTGGTTGAGGATGACGGCCCGGGAATCGCCCCCGAGGAGCGCGAGCGGGTGTTTGAGCCCTTTGTCCGCCTTGACCCCAGCCGGGACCGGGCGACAGGAGGCTGCGGCCTCGGCCTGGCGATTGTCCACAGTATCGCCCAGGCGATGGGCGGCGAGGTGCGCTGCGAGGCCAGCCCTCTCGGCGGCGCCCGCTTCTGCTTTAGCTGGCCGGTCTATCATCAGCTGCCTGATTTCACCTCTGCCTGAATAAAACTTGCGCAGAAGCCGCGGGCTGGGTATGCTGCAAAAATCTAATAGTATGTTGTAACTAAGGTGGTAATAATGGCCAGCTACGACCTCGTTGAACGTCTGAATAATACCTTTCGCCAGATCGAGCTGGAGCTGCAGGCGCTCCAGCAGGCGTTAAGTGACTGCCGTCTGCTGGCGGGCCGGGTATTTGAACTGCCGGCGATCGGTAAGGATGCCGAGCACGATCCGCTGGCCACCATTCCAGTGGTGCAGCACATCGGCAAGACGGCCCTGGCGCGCGCCCTGCGCCACTACAGCCATCTGTTTATCCAGCAGCAATCGGAAAACCGCAGCAGCAAGGCCGCCGTACGCCTGCCGGGGGCTATCTGCCTGCAGGTTACCGCCGCGGAGCAGCAGGATCTGCTGGCGCGTATTCAGCATATCAATGCCCTGAAGGCCACCTTCGAGAAGATCGTCACCGTCGACTCCGGCCTGCCCCCCACCGCCCGTTTTGAGTGGGTACACCGTCATTTGCCGGGGTTGATCACCCTAAGCGCCTACCGCACGCTGACGCCCCTCGTCGACCCGAGCACCATCCGCTTCGGCTGGGCCAATAAGCACGTCATCAAGAATCTGACCCGCGACCAGGTGTTGATGATGCTGGAGAAAAGCCTGCAAGCGCCGCGGGCGGTGCCGCCGTGGACCAGGGAGCAGTGGCAGAGCAAACTGGAAAGGGAGTATCAGGATATCGCCGCCCTGCCGCAGCGGGCGCGGCTGAAAATAAAACGACCGGTGAAAGTCCAGCCGATCGCCCGCGTCTGGTACGCCGGCGAGCAGAAACAGGTACAGTACGCCTGCCCCAGCCCGCTGATCGCCCTGATGTCCGGCAGCCGGGGGGTCAGCGTACCGGATATTGGCGAGCTGCTGAACTATGATGCCGACAATGTGCAGTATCGCTACAAACCGGAGGCGCAGTCGCTGAGATTGCTTATCCCGCGCCTGCACCTCTGGCTGGCTAGCGAATAGCCAGGCTGCCGACCATCTCTTCCGGGCGCACCCAGCTGTCGAATTCGGCTTCCGTCAGGTAGCCCAGCGCCAGCGCCGAGGCTTTGAGAGTCAGCCCCTCATGGTGCGCTTTTTTAGCGATTTCCGCCGCCTTGTCGTAGCCGATATGGGTATTCAGCGCAGTAACCAGCATCAGCGACTCATTGAGCAACTGACTGATCCGCTCGCGATTCGGTTCAATACCCACCGCACAGTGCTCGTTAAAGCTCGCCATACCGTCCGCCAGCAGACGCACCGACTGCAGGAAGTTGTGGATGACCATCGGGCGATAGACGTTAAGCTCAAAGTTGCCGGAAGCACCGCCGATATTCACCGCCACGTCGTTGCCCATCACCTGGCAGCAGACCATGGTCAGAGCTTCGCACTGGGTTGGGTTAACCTTGCCCGGCATAATCGATGACCCTGGCTCGTTTTCCGGGATGGCGATTTCACCAATGCCGCAGCGGGGGCCGGAGGCCAGCCAGCGGACATCGTTAGCGATTTTCATCAGCGAGGCCGCCAGGCCTTTCAGCGCGCCGTGGGCATGGACCAGGGCATCCACAGTGGCCAGCGCTTCGAATTTGTTCGGCGCGGTGACAAATGGCTGTCCGCTGAGCGACGCCAGCTCGGCCGCCACCCGTACGGCATATTCCGGATGGGTATTCAGCCCGGTTCCTACCGCCGTCCCGCCCAGCGCCAGCTCGGCAAGATGCGGCTGACTGGCTTCAATGTGCTTCAGGCTATGGTCCAGCATCGCCACCCAGCCGGAGATCTCCTGGCCTAAGGTGAGCGGCGTGGCGTCCTGCAGATGGGTGCGGCCGATCTTGACGATATCCCTGAAGGCCACTGCTTTTTCATTGAGCGTCGCCCGCAGCGCCTGCAGCGACGGGATCACTTTTTCCCGCAGGGCAATCAGCGCCGCGACGTGCATGGCGGTGGGGAATACATCATTTGAGCTTTGGCTCTTATTCACATCGTCATTGGGATGAATTTTTCGCGCCATCCCCCGTTCTCCGCCGAGCAGTTCACTGGCGCGGTTGGCCAGCACCTCGTTCATATTCATATTGCTTTGGGTGCCGGAGCCGGTCTGCCAGATAGCCAGGGGGAACTCCTGCGCGTGCTTTCCGGCCAGCACTTCGTCAGCGGCGGCGACGATCGCCCCGGCTTTCTCCGCCGTCAACAGTCCGAGATCCTGGTTAACCTTCGCCGCCGCCCGCTTGGTCAGCGCCAGGGCGTATATCAGCTCCCCGGGCATTTTTTCGGTCGAGATGCGAAAATGCTCCAGCGAGCGCTGGGTCTGGGCGCCCCAGAGTTTATCGGCCGGGACCTCGATGGCGCCCATCGAGTCTTTTTCACTGCGATGCGTTGTCATTACTTTCTCCTTGGATGAAAAGTGCGTCATAGCGACAAAGCTCACCTGCTTAAAAGACTAAGTATTGGCCAGATTGATAAGTTGTTTTGGTGGTTCGTGCCGCGAAGCGACATAAAAAAAGCCGCCCCGAGGGGCGGCCCAGACCGCTGACAAAATGCAATCGTCGGGATTGCCCGGCGGCGCTGCGCTTGCGCGGGCCTACAGAGAACTGCATAACTTATTGATATTGCTGTTTTTCGTAGGCCGGGTAAGGCGAAAGCCGCCACCCGGCAGAAAGGCGCTCACCCTAACGAAATCAGGTTTGTCATCGACCAGCGCCGCCCCGAAGGGCGGCGTGGGTTACTTCACGCAGCGGGCGCACTGCGAGGTCTGGATCTGCTGGAAGAAGTCATTGCCTTTATCATCAACGAGGATAAAGGCCGGGAAATTCTCCACTTCAATTTTCCAGATAGCCTCCATACCCAGCTCCGGATAGGCCACGCACTCGAGGCTCTTGATGCTCTGCTGGGCCAGCACTGCCGCCGGGCCGCCGATGCTGCCGAGGTAGAAGCCGCCGTGTTTGTGGCAGGCGTCGGTGACCTGCTGGCTGCGGTTGCCTTTCGCCAGCATGATCTTGCTCGCCCCATGGGACTGCAGCAGATCAACGTAAGAGTCCATGCGGCCTGCAGTGGTCGGCCCCAGAGAGCCGGAGGCGTAACCGTCCGGCGTCTTGGCCGGACCTGCGTAGTAGATCGGGTGATCTTTGACGTACTGCGGCAGCGCCTCGCCGTTGTCGATAAGCTCCTTCAGCTTAGCGTGGGCGATATCGCGGGCGACGATGATAGTCCCGCTCAGCGACAGGCGGGTGGACACCGGATACTGCGACAGCTGCGCCAGGATCTCGCTCATCGGCTGGTTAAGATTTACCTTCACCGCTTCGCCTTCCCCGGCCTGGCGCAGATGCTCAGGGATATATTTCCCCGGGTTGCTCTCCAGCTTTTCGATCCAGATGCCGTCGCGGTTAATCTTGGCTTTGATGTTGCGGTCGGCGGAACAGGAAACCCCCATCCCTACCGGGCAGGAAGCGCCGTGACGCGGCAGACGGATCACGCGGATATCGTGAGCAAAGTATTTGCCGCCGAACTGCGCGCCGAGACCAAGGTTCTGCGCCTCCAGCAGCAGCTCCTGCTCCAGTTGCACGTCGCGGAACGCCTGGCCGTGCTCGTTACCTTCGGTCGGCAGGCCATCGTAGTATTTGGTGGACGCCAGCTTCACGGTCTTCAGCGTCGCTTCCGCCGAGGTACCGCCGATCACGAAGGCGATATGGTACGGTGGACAGGCGGCAGTACCGAGGGTGCGCATCTTCTCGACGAGGTAATTTTTCAGCTTCGCCGGGGTGATCAGCGCTTTGGTTTCCTGGTACAGATAGGTTTTGTTCGCCGAGCCGCCGCCCTTGGCGATGCAGAGGAATTTGTACTCATCGCCATCGGTAGCATAGAGATCGATCTGCGCCGGCAGGTTGGTGCCAGTGTTAACCTCTTTATACATATCCAGCGGCGCGTTCTGCGAGTAGCGCAGGTTGTCCTGGATATAGGTGTTATACACCCCCTGCGCCAGGGCGGCTTCATCGCCGCCGCCGGTCCACACGCGCTGGCCTTTTTTACCCATGATGATCGCGGTGCCGGTGTCCTGGCAGGTGGGCAGAATACCTTTGGCGGCGATATCCGAGTTGCGCAGGAACTGCAGCGCGACGTATTTATCGTTTTCGCTGGCTTCCGGATCGTTAAGGATATCCGCCACCTGCTGCTGATGCGCAGGGCGAAGCATAAAGGAGGCGTCGTGGAAAGCATGCTGCGCCAGAAGGGTCAGCGCCTGAGGGTCAACTTTTAGCACTTCCTGGCCGGCGAATTCGGCGACGGAGACGTAATCACTGCTGAGGAGATAATACTCGGTGTCATCCTTTTTGAGCGGAAAAGGATCCTGGTAAACAAACGGTTTATTCGACATTGTACTCTCACTTACTGCTTTGGCTGATTATGTTTCAGGCAGGGACTCCATGTGCCTGTAGAAAAGCGAGTCGAACAATCTTACACAATTTTTTAACAAAAACTGAGACAAGGACGACTTTTTCTTTCAGCAGTTGCTTCTCCACCGTTTGCTGGTTTAATAGGGCGATAAAATTTACTTTGTTTGAAACAGGGATTGAGAATGCAAAAGCTGATTAACGCCGTGCAGAACTATGCATGGGGAAGCCACACCGCCTTAACTGAACTGTATGGCATCGCCAACCCGGACAATCTGCCGATGGCAGAGCTGTGGATGGGGGCGCATCCGAAGAGCAGCTCGCAGATCCTGGCGGCCGACGGCCAGCCGCGTTCACTGCGCGAGGTGATTGACGCGGATAAAGCCGCTCTGCTCGGCGACAAGGTTGCCGCCCGCTTTGGTGAACTGCCGTTCCTGTTTAAGGTACTGTGCGCCGCTCAGCCGCTCTCAATTCAGGTGCATCCCAACAAGCAGGCCTCGGAAGAAGGTTTCGCCCGCGAGAACGCCGCCGGTATCCCGCTCTCCGCCGCCGAGCGTAACTACAAAGATCCGAACCACAAACCGGAGCTGGTTTTTGCCCTGACGCCGTTCCTGGCGATGAATGCATTTCGCGAGTTCAGCGAGATTGTCACCCTGCTGCAGCCGGTGGCTAGCGCGCATCCGGCAATCGGCGCCTTCCTGCAGCAGCCGGACGCGACTCACCTGAGCCAGCTGTTTGCCAGCCTGCTAAATATGCAGGGTGAGGAAAAGGCCAAGGCGCTGCAGGTGCTGCGCGACGTACTGGCCCGTGAACAAGGCGAACCGTGGCAGACTATCCGCCTGATCGCGGAATTCTATCCGGACGACAGCGGCCTCTTCTCCCCGCTGCTGCTGAACGTGGTGAAGCTGAACCCAGGTGAAGCGATGTTCCTGTTTGCTGAAACGCCGCACGCCTATCTGCAGGGGGTGGCGCTGGAGGTGATGGCCAACTCGGATAACGTACTGCGCGCCGGCCTGACGCCGAAATACATTGATATTCCTGAGCTGGTTGCTAACGTCAAGTTCGAGGCTAAACCGGCGGGTGAGCTGTTGACCCAGCCGCAGCGTCACGGCGCGGAACTCGACTTCCCGATCCCGGTGGAAGATTTTGCCTTCTCCCTGCATGACCTCTCCGCCGAGGCCAGCGATCTGGCCCAGGCAAGCGCGGCGATTGTGTTCTGCGTCGACGGTGAAGCCGTACTGCGCAAAGGCGACCAGAGCCTGACCCTCAAGCCGGGCGAGTCGGCATTCGTGGCCGCCAGTGAATCGCCGGTGCAGATCAGCGGCCGCGGCCGCGTGGCGCGCGTTTTCAATAAGCTCCAGTAAGCGACTGACCCTTAAGGTCGCGCTTACTGTTGGTGATAACTCAGCCAGGCGGTCTCTCCGCCTGGCTTCATTTATGGATAAATGCTATGAAAAAATCGCTGGTCGCAGCAGGAGTCATCGTGGCGCTGGGCGTGGTATGGACAGGCGGCGCCTGGTTCACTGGTAAACAGCTGGAAGGCCGGATCGCCGATATGGTGCAGCAGGCAAACGCCCAGCTGCGCAGCAGCGCGCCGGAGTCAGGTCTGGAGCTGAGCTATCAGGACTACCAGCGCGGGCTGTTCAGCAGCCATCTGCAGCTGGTGGTGAAGCCGATCGCCGGTCAGGCTAACGGCTGGCTGGCCGCCGGGCAGAGCGTTGTGCTTGACGAAGTGGTCGATCATGGCCCCTTCCCGCTGGCCTCGTTAAAAGCCTTTAATCTGGCGCCGGCAATGGCTTCCGTCCACACCACGCTGGTGAAAAACGACGCCAGCCAGGCGCTGTTCGAGATAGCCAAAGGCGACACCCCCTTTACCGTCGATACGCGCATTGCCTACAGCGGCGACAGCCAGTCGGCTATCGTCCTTAACGCCCTCGACTACGCTAAAGGCGATGAGAAAGTCACCTTCAGCGGCGGTCAGTTCCAGCTCGACGCCGACCGCGACGGCAAAAACATCAGCCTGAAGGGCCAGGCCGGCAGCGGGCAGATCGATGCGCTCAACGAATATAATCAGAAGGTACAGCTGCGCTTCGTCAACCTGACCACCGACGGCGCCACCGAGCTGGCCAGCTTCAACGAACGTATCGGCCAGCAAAAAATGACCCTCGATAAACTGGCCATCAGCGTCGAAGGCAAAGAGCTGGCGCTGATCGACGGCATGGCGCTGGACGGCGGCTCGACGCTGACCCAGGACGGCAAAGGCGTGAACAGCCAGGTGAACTACACCGTCAACAGCCTCAAGCTGCAGGGGCAGGATATGGGCAGCGGCAAACTCACGCTGAAAGTGGATAACGTCGACGGTCAGGCGTGGCACCAGTTCAGTCAGCAGTACAGCGCGCAGTCTCAGGCGCTGCTGGCGAAACCGGAGCTGGCGCAGAATCCGGAGCTGTATCAGCAGGCCCTCACCGAAACGCTGTTCAATGCGCTGCCGATCCTGCTCAAAGGCAACCCGTCGGTGACCATCTCTCCGCTGAGCTGGCGCAATGCCAAAGGCGAAAGCACCCTCAACCTCTCGGTTCTGCTGAAAGATCCGGCCCAGGTGACCGCTCCGCCGCAGACCCTGGCGGACAGCCTGGATCGCGTGGTGCAGTCCCTGGACGGCAAAGTGGTGATCCCGGTGGATATGGCGACGGAGTTTATGACTAAGATCGCCGGTCTGGAAGGCTATCAGCCGGCCGATGCCGCCAAGCTTGCCGATCAGCAGGTCAAAGGCCTGGCGGCGATGGGCCAGATGTTCCGCATTACCACCATGGAAGATAACGCCATCAGCAGCAGTCTGCAGTACGCGAACGGCCAGGTGACGCTGAACGGACAGAAAATGCCGCTGCAAGATTTTGCCGCGATGTTTGGTCTGGAAGCGCCTTCGCTGCCGGACAGCGCGCCGCAGGAAGGCCAGCCGCAGCAGGATGACGCCGCTCCTCAGCAGGACGACGCCGCCCCGCAGCCGTAACTTATCGGTACAGGAGACGGCCAGCGCGCGCCGTCTCCCTTATTTTCGCGTCACCAGCCGCGGGGGCATAATCTGGTTTCGCGTCTCGCCAGTCCCCTCTTCCAGCCGCCGCAGCATCGAATCCGCCAGGCTTTTCCCCATCTCCCGCGCCGGGGTGGTCACCCAGGTGAGGGGCAGGTCGTCGAGGGCGGCCTCCGGCACGTCGGCAAACGCCGCCAGCGCCACCCGCTGCTCAAAGTAGCTCTCAACGCCATCTTCCCCGCTCTGTCTTCCAGCCCGTAACAGACCGAACCACGCGCCGGTGGCTACCACGTTGTTGTAGCACAGTACCGCGGTAATGGTCGGATTCTGGCGCAGCAGGCCGGTCATCGCCTCCGCCGCCTGCTTCTGGCTGGACTCGCACTCCAGCACCCATTCGCTGTGAAACGGCAGGCCGTATTTCAGCAAGGTGGCGCAATAGCCGCCGACCCGCTCAGCGCGCGTCAGCGAAGCACTCTGCCCGCCGAGCCAGGCGATCCGCTGATGGCCGCGGCGGATAAGATGCTCCGTCACCAGCTGCGCCGCCTGCATGTTGTCCGGGCGGATCAGGTCGACATCGTCAAGATAGCTGGCGCGGGAAGCAAACACCAGCGGCACCCCCGCCTCCGCCGCACGCTCGCGCAGCTCGCTCCCGCGGTCGATCGCCCCGGCGATAATCACCCCGTCCACCCCCTGCGCCGCCAGTGTATCAAACCGCTGGGCCATCTTCTCGCCGCTGCGGCCTCCCTGGGTGAGAAATACCATTTTCCCCTGCCTCTCCAGGGCATCGGTGAGGCCGGCGGTTAATTCAGCATAAAACGGTTTTGACAGGTCGCTGACGATAAGGCCAATCACCCCGCTCTGCCCACCGCGCAGCGAGGCCGCCTGACGATTGCGCACAAATCCCAGCTGTTCGATAGCCTGATTAACCCGCTCGCCGGTGGCGCTGGAGATGCGCCCTTTGCCGCTCAGTACCAGTGAAACGGTACTCACGGAGACGCCGGCAGCCAGCGCCACATCATTGATGGTGATCTTTTTTGCGATTGCCATAACCTGCTGGCTGACTCCCTTGCCTGTCGATAAATCGTTTTATCATTGTGCGATCTTTATAAACCTTATTATCGCTTGAATATGTGATTTTTATCGCACTAAAAAGTGATAAAACGTTTTATCTTGCCGTGGCGTTAGTTCTCCCGACCACTTATGAATCAGGAACCGTGCTATGACGGCGAAAACAGCACCAAAAATCACCTTATGGGAATTTTTCCAGCAGCTGGGAAAAACCTTCATGCTGCCCGTAGCGTTGCTCTCGTTTTGCGGGATCATGCTGGGGATCGGCAGCTCGCTAAGCAGTCACGATGTTTTGACTCTGCTGCCGTGGCTGGATATGCCGCTGCTGCAGGCCATCTTTATCTGGATGAGCAAGGTCGGCTCCTTTGCCTTCAGCTTCCTGCCGGTCATGTTCTGTATCGCCATCCCGCTGGGTCTGGCGCGAGAGAACAAAGGCGTCGCCGCCTTCGCCGGCTTCGTTGGCTACGCGGTCATGAACCTGGCGGTCAACTTCTGGCTGACCGCGAAGGGTATTCTGCCCACCACCGACGCCGCGATCCTGAAGGCCAACAATATCCAGAACATTATCGGCATTCCGTCAATCGATACCGGGATCCTCGGGGCGGTGATCGCCGGGATTATCGTCTGGCTGCTGCATGAACGCTTCCATAACATTCGCCTGCCGGACGCCCTGGCCTTCTTCGGCGGCACCCGCTTCGTGCCGATCGTCACCACCGTGGTGCTGGGGCTGGTCGGGCTGGCGATCCCGCTGGTGTGGCCAGTCTTCGCTATGGGGATCAACGCCCTCGGGAAGATGATCAACAGCGCCGGGGATTTTGGGCCGATGATCTTCGGCACCGGCGAGCGACTGCTGCTGCCGTTTGGCCTGCACCATATTCTGGTGGCGCTGATCCGCTTTACCGAAGCCGGCGGCACCCTCGACGTCTGCGGCCACAGCGTCAGCGGCGCGCTGACCATCTTCCAGGCGCAGCTGAGCTGTCCGACGACCCACGGCTTCGCCGAAAGCGCCACCCGTTTCCTGTCGCAGGGTAAAATGCCGGCATTCCTCGGCGGCCTGCCGGGAGCCGCGCTGGCGATGTACCACTGCGCCCGTCCGGAAAACCGACATAAAATTAAAGGCCTGCTGATCTCCGGGGTCATCGCCTGCGTGGTCGGCGGCACCACCGAGCCGCTGGAATTCTTGTTCTTGTTTGTCGCGCCAGTCCTGTATGTCATCCACGCGCTGCTGACCGGTCTCGGCTTTACCATCATGGCGGTGCTCGGGGTAACCATCGGCAACACCGACGGCAATATCATCGACTTCGTGGTGTTTGGCATTCTGCATGGCCTGGCCACCAAGTGGTATCTGGTGCCGGTGGTGGCGGCTATCTGGTTCGCGGTCTACTATGCCATCTTCCGCTTCGCCATCACCCGCTTCAATCTGAAAACGCCGGGCCGCGACATCGACACTGCCGCCAGCGTGGAGAAAGCCGTCGCCGGTACCATCGGCAAATCCGGGTATAACGTACCGGCGATTCTGGCGGCGCTCGGCGGCGCAGAGAACATTGTTTCGCTGGATAACTGCATTACCCGTCTGCGCCTGTCGGTGCACGATATGAGCAAAGTGGACGCCGCCGCGCTGAAAGCCCATCGCGCCATCGGGGTGGTACAGCTCAACCAGCATAATCTGCAGGTGGTTATTGGCCCGCAGGTACAGTCGGTAAAAGATGAGATGGCCACGCTGATGAATACCGTGCAGGCCTGATCCCACTAGTCCCCCTCCGCTACGGAGGGGGCGCTCGCTAAGGAAGCTCCAATGTTTGATTTTGCCACCCCTATCGATCGCCACGGCACCTGGTGCACGCAATGGGACTATGTCGCCGACCGGTTTGGCGCCGCCGATCTGCTGCCGTTCACTATTTCCGATATGGATTTCGCCACCGCGCCCTGTATTCTCGACGCCGTCAGCCAGCGGCTGGCCCACGGGGTGTTCGGCTACAGCCGCTGGCGCAACGAGGCGTTTCTCGGGGCGATTGCCCACTGGTACGCCAGCCGCTTTAACAGCGACATCGATCTGCAATCTGTGGTCTACGGACCGTCGGTTATCTACATGGTGGCGGAAACCATCCGCCAGTGGTCGAAAGAAGGCGACGGCGTCGTGGTCCACACCCCTGCCTACGATGCGTTCTATAACACCATCACCGCTAACCGGCGGCGGATTGCCCCGGTGCCATTGATCCTGAAGGATAATCGGTGGCGCTGCGATATGGACCGCCTGGAGGCGGCGCTGGCGGAGCCAAAGAATACCCTGCTGCTGCTGTGCAGCCCGCACAACCCAACGGGGAAAGTCTGGCGTCGCGAGGAGTTGGAGACTATGGCGGCCCTGTGTAAAAAACATGGCGTCAGGGTGATTAGCGATGAAATTCATATGGACATGACCTGGGGCGAACACCGCCATATCCCGTGGAGCGAGGTCGCTCAGGGACCATGGGCGCTGTTCACCTCCGGTTCGAAGAGCTTCAATATTCCGGCCTTTACCGGGGCCTACGGCTTTATCCCGGAAGAGAACGAGCGCGACAGCTACCTGCAGACGCTAAAGGGTCGCGACGGGCTCTCTTCCCCTTCCGTGCCGGCGCTGGTCGCCCATATCGCCGCCTACCGCGACGGGGCTCCCTGGCTCGATGCCCTGCGCGACTACCTGCAGGCGAATATGCGCTATGTCGCCGACACGCTCAACAACGCCTTCCCCGCGCTCTGCTGGCAGCCGCCGGAGGCCACCTACCTGGCATGGATCGACCTGCGCCCGCTCAACGTTGACGATCGCGCGCTACAGCAGGCGCTGATCGCCGAACAGAAGGTGGCGATTATGCCGGGTTATACCTATGGTGCTGAGGGCAACGGCTTTCTGCGACTCAACGTCGGCTGCCCGCGCGAGAAGCTGGAACGCGGTGTCGAAGGACTGATTGCCGCCCTGCGCAGCCTCAGCTGATTCGACGCGCAATCTACAGGTCATCGCGCCGGCGAAACGCCAGGTAACCGGCGCCGAGGGTAAAGACAGCGACAATCACCACCAGCAGGATAAACCCGTGGTGGTTGCTTGCCAGCGGGATCCCACCGACGTTCATGCCGAAGAAACCGGCGACGATGTTAATCGGCAGCGCGAGGACGGTGATCACCGTCAGGGTATAGAGGGTGCGATTGCTCTGCTCCAGCTGGCGGGCGCCAATCTCCTCCTGCAGCAGACTGATGCGCTCGATCAGGCCCGACAGATCGTTAAGCACCACGCTAAACTCTTCGGTGAACTGACGAAACGCCTGCACCACCGCGCGATCCATCCACGCCGGCGGCCGGTTAAGCAGCCGGAACATCGCCGCCGGCTCCGGCGCCAGCAGCCGCTGGAAGCGTAAAAGCATCCGCCGTAGCCGCGCCAGATCGGCCCGGTTGCGCTGCACGTGATTGCTCAGAAGACGCTCTTCAATAAGGTCAACATGGCGGCTGGCCTGGCGGACGACCTGCTCCAGCACCTCCTCCTGCTCCTCCAGCAGAAAGGCCAGCAGCTCAGTAGACGTGTTCACCCTGAGCGTCTGCAAGCGCGGCAGCATCCATTCGATAAACCGCAACGGTTTGAAGCGCGCCGTCACCACCAGCCTGGGGCTACAGTAGAGCCACAGCGTGGCGGTTTCCGCGCTGGTATCCTGCGGACGAAACAGCACATCGTTAAGCACAGCGAACAGATTTTCCCCCTGTCGCTCAATGCGGGTGGTGTGCGAGCCGCTGCGGATCTCCTCGAAGAAAAAATCGGCCACCGGAAAGTGGCTGGTTAACCATTTCTCGGCGGTGGCATGATTAAGATTCAGGTGTAACCAGATAAACGCCTTGTCATCGGCGAGCGCCTGATAGCGGGCGCATACCTCGCCAGAGGCGATCGGCTGCGGGGGGCGCTGTTCATGAAACAAATAGCCATGCACCAGGCCGGAAACTTCACTATCAAAATCGGGCTTTAACATCTTCGCGGTGACGTCTTGACTCATGGCTCCCTCAGGACAGGCACTGGCACCGTTGATGCCCGAATATTGTCATCTTTCGCTATTTTCCGCGGGCTGGCAAGGTTAATAATCTGGTCATAAAACAGTAACCTGGCTGACATATGACGGCCAGTATCACGCTTCATCCCCTCGCCGCGCAGGCGATGCGATGGAGGCGAACAGAAGGTCTTCTTGCCTTTATGCTCAGGCGGTTATTAAAATAAATTTGATTATCCTCAAAACTTTTTTAGGCAGAAAGCGGTATTAATTTGCGCGCTTAATCATTGCTTTCACCCAGGTTTATTGAGGAGGAGACCATGAAAACCTATGACCGTAATCGTAACGCTATTGCTACCGGCAGCATGGTAATGATCGCCGGTAACGGGACGACGGGCGTGATTAAAGCTATCCATGGCGAGGGGAAAACCGCTGAGCAGCTGCGCCGGGCGGACTGCGTTGAAATCGACGGCTGCGAGGGCCGCTTCTGCCCGTTGGATCTGATCCGTCTCGGCTTCCATTAATTCCTGCCGCCAGGTCGTTAGTATCAGGCCACCTGTGGTGGCCTGCTCTTTTCCCGGGAAATAAAGCGTCTAGCGAAAGCTCCACTGAACACTCATCACAAAGATCGCCGGCACAATAATGCCGCCTTCCACACCGAAATAATCGGTGAAATTATATTGCAGGCCATGATAGAGGTAGGGCGAAAAACCGATGCCGGTGATTTTTTTGGCGGTGCGGTAGGTGCCGGAATCCCCACAGTGGCTGAAGGCATCAAAGAAAAATTCCCCGGTATAGGCATACACCCCTTTCAGTACCCAGCCGGTATCGTTTTTCAGCCAGTCGCGGCGCACGCCGAGAGTTAGGCAGCGATCGTCAAAGCTGTTTTTCATCGTTCCGACCAGCACGCTGTATTTTGAATCCTGAGAAAACTTGCGCTCCACCGAGAAAAAGTTGTTATTGAAATGTTCGTTATATTGTCCGTGGTTACCCGTCATATGATAGACATAGGAACCGGTATTCATCGAATAGAGGTTTAATTCCCCGGCCTGCGCCGACGGCATGGCAACCATTAGTAGCGCTGATAACAAAATCCATAATTTATTTACCATTCAGTAACCTATGCCATACCCGTAAAAAGAACCCGGCATGCTAGCACCGCTTAGCTAAACCAAAGGGCAATCAGATAAACCGACGCTCTTCGCGGCGGGAAAATATGACGCTATCTGCACTATAGCAGTCGTCCTCTCGCCTGGTGAGCGCCTGCGGTTATACTGGAGAAACATTCTCCTAATCGTTAAGGACCGCTGTGTTAGCCACTCTCCTCGTTGCGCTGGTCGCTATTATTCATCTCGCCATCCTGGTGCTGGAGATGTTTCTCTGGGAAGGCTCCGCCGGGCGCCGGGCCTTTAACCTCAGCGCCGATTTCGCCCGGCAGACCCGGGTGCTGGCGGCCAACCAGGGCTTGTATAACGGCTTTCTGGCCGCCGGCCTGGCATGGGGGCTGTGG
>SKEN01000325.1_pt1 | contig 37991 bp, 26 predicted proteins | sample 4826711 | NCBI WGS metagenome assembly SKEN01 (sample SAMN11008808, study PRJNA524170) | human gut metagenome | biome: Human fecal sample; material: Feces; isolation source: fecal sample from pouch patient p39 | host: Homo sapiens | place: Israel: Tel-Aviv | collected 2015-02-10 | reverse complement strand
TAATTGGAGCCGTTCTTATGGACCTACATGATGAATGGATTTATTCTTCAAGAAAATACATCAATTTTGATAAGTAGAAATGGTAAAAACATTGTATAGCATTTTACACAGGAGTCTGGACTTGACTGTAAATTACAAACCGCCAATAATAAATAAAAGATAGTAAAAAAGTACGTACTTCGCTCCTGAAATAATAGATTGATGCCTATTAAAATATTTACATACACCATACCCACAAACACAATTAATTCCATTATTTTACTTCCACTCCTGACTTGCTAACCTATACTATCATACCAAAAAAGAAAGAAAAACAAAGGATTTATGTTTTTCTTTCTTTTTAACTAGGGCGCTTCAATAATTGTCCATTCTAACTCAGATTGATAATCACCAATATATGCATTCGATGAAATCGCTAAATCAAATTGATGATTTCCATCTTGTATCAGACCATATTCCGTGTCAGTTTCTTTGACAACAGGTAAGGTAACTTGTTGATTATTCGTAATGACTAAACTATCTCTATTATTTTGATAACTGAGAACGGCTGGAAGTTCTCTTTGCGTATTTTTAAATGTGCTTATTTGGCTGACTACTAATTGCCAGTTTCCTGGTGAACGCGTGGTATCTTCAATTTTTATATCGACTGGTTTTTGAGGAAGAGAGTGAACTGTTTGTCCATTAATAACAGCATCTTGAAAAGATAGGACTGAATCAACAGATTTAAAATGTACAGTGCCTTCCATTAATTGTAAGGTAAAAGTTGCAACATTTGACTTGAGTCCCTCTGTATCTACCACATAAATTTCAACAACATTCGCTCCAAGTTTTAAATCGGCTAATGGCATTTCTTGTGAAAAAGCATTCCAACTCCCTTTATTTGCATTCGCTACAGAATTTTCTAGTAGATGTTCTACCCCATTTAATTTGTAATAAAGAGTCCCCGTTTGACTCTCAGCGTCTTTCCATTGTCCTTCCACTTTAAAGGATGAAAGATTCGGTGTTATCGGAATAGTTTTATTTGATAATGCGTCCACCAACTGAAGTTGAGGAGGTGTATTTTTTTGTACCAACGTTAGTATCCCGTTATCGGATGCGGTTTGCCCCATACTATCTTTTATTTCAATCTGTGTTTTATTTTGGCCAATCATTCCTATATTAGTTAAATCAACGGGTATTGAAAATGTTCCCTCTTTTTGAAAACTCCCAGTTGGTATCGCAACAGTTTGACCATTAACAGTTAACGTGGGTTTTAGATCCGCTATATTTCCAGTCCATGTACCGGTTAAAGTTATATGGTAGGAATTTGCATCAGTGATGTCGACTACTTTATTTTTACTTCCGTCATCAAAAGATACATTGATACTTTGAATAGCTGGCATTTTAGTAGTTAAAAAATCCTCCCAATCAAAATCACCTTTAGAGCTGTCATAAATACCTGAATGTAGAGAAAACTCTTTATTTTTTAACGCTTCCTCTGTAACCTTGGCTTTATACGAAAGAATAATTTTATCTCCTTTGTTTATTAACAAATTGGAAATTCGATAAGTTTCATCATAAGGACCATCATCATATTGATTCGTTACTTGCAGTTCTGTCATCCGACCATCATAGGAAACAGTATCATGATACATCACTTGTGCCTCTGTATTAAAGGCCCAAAATATATCTCGATGAAGTTCTTTAGCAGTATCAACAAATGAGCCAGTATCAGATAAACTTCCTCTTTTATAAATAAACGTTGGTTCTCCTTCTAATTTCAATCCTTGTGTTTCATCTGGAAAAAGAACTAACATGGAAGATTGATTAAAAGATTCAGGTAAGACGCCATCATCTAGTTTTTCCAAAGTTGTATTGACTGTGACCGTGTCCCCAACAGCGGTATAGTACGGTGAATGGTCTTTTTCATAAGCAATTGTAGCTTTCACATGACCACCCAAAATGGTTGCTTCTTGATTATCTGGGTAGTCTGCAGCTAAAACATTCCCTGAAAAAAAAATCAGAGAAATAAAAATGGCACACATTAGAACTAAACAATTGGTGGCAAAAAATTTTTTATTAATTATGTTCATTGAATATGCTCACCTACTTCTTTTGTTTAAGTAATTTATAACTTAAAACTAGAATAATCCCTATTAATAATAAACCTACCACGATAATGATCGGTAAATACGGAACTCCTTTGTTTTCTAGAACAGCTTTTTTATTTATTTTTTCTGCTTTTTTAGCTTGTATTTCGAAATCAGTCGTCAAATGCCAAGTTTTATTGGTAGTCCCTTCTTTAGCATCAATTGTGACGGTATAGTTACCTGGTGTAATCTTTTCTTTATTTAAGCCAATTGGAAAGTTAAAATTTGTATTAGGCGCAATGGACATATTTTCTTTTTTCGATTTATAAAGAACCTTTTTAGAACCTTTTTTTGTAATTGTTGCGTCAAAACTTACTTTACTGATAATTGTTGGTGTTGGATTTTGGACATTTGCAAAAATAGTCGTATACGAATTTTCTAAACCGGGCCGCGCAGCTAGTAATTTTAAATCTGGCGTCACTTTATTTGTATTCGTTTCTAATTTCATTCCGATTACATAGGCATATTTATTTCTTATTGCTGTCCCACTAACCTTTTTACTTAGCGTATCTTTTTTAGTGATATGAATACCACCAAGAATTATCCCTGTAAAAGCTTGTTTTGGCATCTTTATTTGAAAGGGAATATCTTTTGCTTCTCCAGGTTGTAATATCACCTCTTGTGTCTCTGGTGAAACCAATTGATTTAACACATAATCAGCTGATACATCTTTTTTTACGTTTTTTTGTCCATAATCAATGACACCATTACTATTCGTTACAGCGTTATTAACATCAACAAGGTAAGTCGCCTTCTCTTGACTATTGTTCTTTATATGAATAGAAACTTGTTCTTTTTGACTCGGTTTTAACAATAAGTCAAAATAAGAAAGCTTTTTATTATTTTGAAAAGATGGAAGATTTGCGCTAACACTGTATGCTGATTCTGAGGAATCAGCATACACTTTTACATTGTTCATTCCTAAAATAATAAAACTTATTCCGATAAACAAACAACTTTTAATGAGGGAGAAACAAGGTCTGCTCTTATTCATGAGCATCAATTGGACCAGCAGTTAAAGTCCAAGTAATCGTCGCTGTATATTCTTTTGCCTGAGCACTCCCTGAGGGAACGGCTAGTTGAACATCTGTATTATGTCCTTCCTCACCAGGAAACACATCTAGCCAGGTTCCTTCTCCTGTCAGACTAGTTGCTGACATGACATTTTGTGCTTCAGTATTATTGAAAGTTACATCTTCGTTTACAGTAGGTTGTGCACTGGTATTATCTGATTTTTTTCGAGCAACTCCATTTTCAAACGATAAGACGGCCCCTTTTAATTCAGATTGATCCTCTGCTTTAAATTTAGAAGCACTTGCGGTTAAAGTCCAACCTCCTTCAACACCACGTTTATCAGTAATTTGGACATGTGGTTCAGCATTTAAAGCGCTATATACTTGACTATCACTAGAGATTTCTTGGGTCCCAAAACTAATATTAGAGACATAATCAATAGATAAAGGACCATTATCATCTGTTCCATGATTATCTGGATCATCTGGATCAACCGGATTGACAGGATTATCTGGATCGTCTGGATCAACCGGATTAACTGGATCATCGTTTCCTCCAGTAAAAGTGACTTTTGCTGTAGTCGTTGTTGCATCACCTGACTCGGCTGCATTTGCTAAAACTCCAGTCAAAAGTGTTGCAGACAATAATGTTGTCGCTGCTAAAGAATATAAGATACTTTTTTTCATATTCATTCTCCTTTATGTGTTTGTAACTTTTTTTAAGCGGGTGCATCCGTTAACGTCCATTCAAGAGTCGCTGTGTAATCCCCAGCCAAATTTCCAGAAGGAACTTTCAAAGAAACATCTGTTGTAGTCATTTGATCTGCCCATGTTCCTAACCCTGTATTCACTGCTGAGGTCATGATATTTTGGGCTTCTGTGTTAACTGTTACAACTGCTGTAGATGGCGTTGCAGATTGATTATCATTCACCGTTTTAGGCGTGCCGTTAGGTAAAGTTAATTGTGCCCCCTTCAATTCTTGCCCGCTTTGTGTTTTGAATCCAGCACTTTCGCTATCATAATTGACTTGTAAAATCCAACCTGCACCAGTTCCCCGTAAATCGGATACTTGAGCTTCTGTACGTAAAGAAGGTTTTTGTGCAGCATACGTTTCTGTAGAACCAGAAATTGTTTGCGTACCAAAATCAATATTAGAAATGTAATCGATACGCAAGACCCCAGTGTTTCCTGTTGGATCATTGGAATTAGGATTATCATCTGGATCAATAGGATCAATTGGTCCAACAGGATTATCTGGATCTGCTTGTGAGATGCCGATTTTGGCTGTACTTGTAGCATCTTTATCTTCAGCATGAACGACTGTACTACCTAATGCTGCACAACTAAATAATGCCGTAATTAAAATCATTTTTTTCATTGTTCTGTTTCCTTCTTTCTTCTTTTGAAAAATATCCATAATAGTAATCCGCCAATAAGTAACCAACCACTAAGCATAAAAAAATGATTTTTTAGTTCATTAGTCATTGGAAATAATTTCTGGGATTTCATTTCGTGATACTTTTTGCTGTTTTGTGTTTGTACATCTGAATTATTCGTTTTTTGTTGTGGCATATTGCCTTTAAAGGTAATGCCAACGTTACTTTTTTCGCTAATTGCAAAAGCATCCTGTCCAAAACTAGTAGATATTTGAATACATCCAATCATCATTAGCATTATAAGCAATTGTCTACTAAATTTTTTCATTTGTTGTCCCCCTTACCATTAATCGAATAGCACCCCCAAACTGAAGTTTTGATCAATTTAGAATTATTACAATTCAGAACATCCATAGTATACTTAAATCAAAACAACATTTCCTGATTTTGAAATCGCTTTCTTATAAAGTTGTGTCAAAATATCATACAATTTAATATTTTTTCTCTTTCTAAGAAAAAAATAAAGGACAAAAATCTAAAATGATTTTTGTCCTTCACTTCATATATGATTCTCTTTCCCTTACAAAAGTTATCCTTCTTAAATGATCTACGGCGTAGTCGGATAATTTTGGACTGTCGTTTGATTGCCATTTTGACTAAACAAGCTAGTTGATTGTGCATTTTTTTGTTTTTCTACTTCTAAGACTTTGTTTTTTTCAAAAACTACATCATAGTTGTAGTCCTTTGGTTGCACTTCTTGGAATCCTTGTGGTTTATAAAAACGTAAAAGGTTTTCCTGATTTAATTTGTCAGATAAACTTAACGATTTTTTCACCCAATCGTTATCTTTCGTGACTTCTGCTTTTAAATCTGCTGGAACTTGGTCTAATTTTTTCCCTTGATTATTGTAGATTTCCCCACCTAGATACGAAAATTGAGGCGTTACAAAATCGCCATTTCTAAAAGGAACCACTTGTTTATATTGAGGAGATAAAAGGTCCGTGCCAAAATGGATATAATTTTTATCATCGACACCTAAAAGATGGTACAGTGTCGGTAAAACGTCAATTTCCCCACCATATTCGTGCATGATTTTCCCTTGCGTATAGCCTGGCATGTAAAACATCAAAGGTACTCTTTGCAATTGCGCATTGTCATAGTTTGTCCACGTTTTTGGATCGCGGTTGAAGGCTTTACATAAGTCCTTGTTGTTTGCATCTGAAATACCGAAGTGGTCACCATAAATAACAAAAATAGAATGATTGTATAAACTTGTTGTTTGCAAGTAATGGAAAAATTGTTCTAGCGATTGATCCAAATAGTGCGCTGTTCGAACATAATCATCCACAATCGAATTGCCTGTGTTCAATTTAGGAAACGGAAAGTTTTGGTCATCCGTATAATAAGGGGTATGATTGGTCACAGTTAAAAACTTCGCATAGAATGGCTGCTGTAAATGCTCAAGCTCACTAGCTGATTCACGCAACAATTGTTTATCTAAAATACCGTAGCCTAGCATTTTGTCATCTTTTGAAAAATATGATCGATCAAAAAAGTATTGATAACCTAAGTTTTTATACACATGGTCTCGATTCCAAAAACTCCCCACATTTCCATGGAAAACAGCGGTTGTATAGCCTTTTTGTCCTAAAACAGCGGGAGCCGCTTCAAAAGTATTGTCTGATCCTAATTGTGTAAAAAGAGAGCCTTGAGGGAGCCCGAATGTTCCTGTTTCTAACATGTTCTCCGCATCACTCGTTTTTCCTTGCCCTACTTCATGAAAGAAATTATCAAAACTGATTGTCGCTTTGTTTTGATAGAGCTGATTTAAAAACGGTGTAACCTCTTGGCCTTGGACTTTCATATTAATCAAAAATTGTTGAAAACTTTCTAAATGAATCACAAATACATTTTTTCCTTTGGCAATCCCGGCATACTGCGGATTAAGCGGTAAATTGTTTTGCTTGGTAAATTTCATGATTTCAGGTAATTCGTTTGAACTAGCTTCTGCTCTTACCTCATTTGACATGGCTGTTTTGACACCATCGATGGCTGTGAATGCATCCAAGCCAAGATATTTTACAATATAATTACGGTCAAAAATTCTTTGAAGCAATTGAGGACGATCGGTTTCGCTTAAAAATAAGTTAACCGAAAAGAGCAAGACACTTAAACAACTAATTGAGATCGCCAATCTTCTGTTGATAGGTTTAGTCATAAAGACTTGATGATTCCGTCGCTGTTTAAAAGAGTAAAATACCAAAACGAGCAGCACTAAAGTATCTAGCCAATAAAAGACATCGTGAACCCTCATTAAGGCAAGTAAATCACCAGAAATCCCTTCTGAAACTTTTGAAAAGCCAAAAACAGATTGGATGGTAATAAAGTCAGTGAATTCACGATAAAAAATAATATTCAAATATAAAATTAATGTATTTAAAACATTTAAAAGAGTTAAGCTAAGCATAAATGTTTTATGCTTTTTAAAATACAAACTAAAACCAAATAATAACAGCGTAGTAGCAACTGGATTGAACCATAAAATTTCTCGTTGGAGACTGCCCTTAACGCCCAATGAGAAATCTAGGTAATACGCCAGAATCGTTTTTGCCCAAAAGAGTAAAACAAAAAATAAAAAGAGTCCTAATCGGTTATTTATTTTTTTCATCTAAGTTTGTCTTCCTTTCCCTTCAAAAAAATCTTGATTTGTTAAAAATAAAACCTAACTCTGCGCAATGACTTTTTCGCTAGCGGAGAATTGGATAAATAACTTAAAAAGATAATCGCAATGGCGCAACATCCAAATAAAAGCCATACGTTTGTAAAAGGTGTTCGAGTAAGCGAACTAGTAATAGGCTTTGTAATTAAAAGACTTGGTAGCGCAACCCCTAAAGAATTGCCAATTTGCTTACATGTCACCGCAATGGCTGCTGCCGTTCCTGACTGAGAAAGTGGCATTCCTTCAATCGCTGTAATGGTAATCGGCGAATTTAACATCCCAAACCCAATGCCTAAAAAGATATAAATAACAAATAAAATAATCATAGGCGTTGTTTTAGTTACAAATAATTGTAAAAAGCTAACAGCCAACATTGAAATACCACAAAGCATAATAGGACGTTTCGTCCCTATTCTCCCTACCATTTCGCCGGCTCTCGGGGCAACAAGAAAACTAACAAAAGCCAAAGGAATGGTTGATAAGCCAGCTTCCAACGGGCTGAAGCCTCTCATCTCTTGCAAATATAGCGTGTTTAAAAATAAATAGCCGTTATATATGATAAAGCCAAAAATAGCTAAAAAAGAAGCCGATGTAAATGGAATAGATAAAAAGAAACGCGGGTTGATTAACGGATTGTCAATGTTATATTCATAAATAAAGAAAATAACAATGGCTAAGCAGCCGATTATCCCAGTACTTAAAATATCTGGCGCGAAAAGCCCTTTTCTAGGTAGTCCGATAATGGAATAGATAGAACTAAATAGAAAAAGAATCATCAATGCTTGACCAACAAAATCATTTTTCGCCGTCTTCTCTACTTTTGACTCAGGTACAAATTTTTGTGTAAGGATGATTGCCGCTGCAATGATCGGTACATTTACAAAAAAGACATACCGCCAGCTAAAATAAGAAACAATTAGTCCGCCAATAATCGGGCCCATGCCTAAGGAAATCCCTGTAACAGAGCCCCACAAGCCAATTGCTTTCGCACGTTCTAACTTTTCGGTAAATACCTGTGTAATAATAGACATTGCTACCGGATTTAACATAGAACCACCAATCCCTTGCAGCATGCGAAACGCAATCAATTGCCCTGGGGTTTGCGAAATCCCACATAGGAAAGACGCTAAACCAAAACAGGCTAAGCCCAATTGAAGGACTCGTTTACGGCCAATTCGATCCGCTGTAGACCCAGATAACAATAATAAGGATGCTACCATTAAAGTGTACCCATCTGTTACCCACTGTAATGTAGACAGACTCGTGTGAAAATCACTTTGAATGGATGGTAACGCCACATTGACAACCGTAACATCCATGGTCACTACAAACAAACTCATGCAACAAGTATACAAAATAACTTTTTTTCTATCGATCATAAAAACAGTCCTTTCTAGCAACTACATAAAACAGGAAAAGCAACAATGACACTTAAACTTCTAACGACACGGTTATCGCAAGTACTCACGTATCAACAGTTCTTTATATTCCTTGCCATTTAGTTATTTTATACTTAAAAAAATAAATCTTTAGATAGCCAAACTATACACCAGAACCCCTTTAAATTGAACCGTAATAGATACGATTTATCGATTCTTAAGTTATTAAATAATTGAACATTCCGTTCAGAAATATCGAACAGACCCATAATAGAGCATCTCTTTTAAACAATGAACTACAAAAATAGCCTTATCCGCAGCAGAAGTAAATCTAAGCGAATAAAGCTATTTTTGGTAACTATTCCAAAGTAATTTTAATGGCTAAGTCTCTAGCAACTTTTGTAAAGTTGCCTTGATTTGACCAGGTTGGACAAAAACCGAACTGGAAACATTTCGATATAAATAAAATTTTTGTTTTCGTTCAATCGGTAAAAAGAAGAGTTTAGAATCAATTTCCTGCAGTTGTTCTTTCCGAAGAGAGATTACCGCATAAACTCCTTTACTTTTTTCAATGAGACGAGTAAGCATCAACGTATCGTAGCAACAAACAAGCGGACTTGTTAATTGCAACATTTCTAGCACACTCTTGGTAGCTTCTAAATGATCTAAGTGATGAGGCAAAAATAGAAATGGATAGTTGGTCAAACAGATGAAGCCTTCTTCCTCAATTTCTTGTTTAATTTCTCTTGAAACACAAAGATACATTTTTAGTTCAATTAATTGTTCTTTCTTTAAAACTGGACTATTCACATCTGCAGAAGTAATCACAAAATCCAACTCATGATTCTCCAATTTATTCAATAACTCAAACGATGAACCATGGTAACATTCCCAAAAACGATTCAGTTGATCCTCATTTTCTGTCACTTTATACATCAAGGACGTATTTCCAAAACCTAAACGCATCACTGGATTCTCAATCATTTCATGCAAATTAAGTTTCATTTTCTTAGCCTCGTTTAAAATGATATATACAGATTGGACGATTTTATCACCATAGGAATTTAACGTCAAAGAATTCCCGTTACGGTCAAAAAGTAAATGGCCCAATTCACTTTCCAAATCTTTTAATGACGCACTTAAGGTTGATTTACTAACATGGAGTTCAGAGGCTGCTTTGGAAATACTATTATATTTTGCAATGGTATAAAAATATTCTAATTTTTCAATAGTCATCTTTTGTCATCCCTTTTATTCAAATTCATTTGCCCACGCAACCTGTTCAAAACACGCCTCACTCTTTATCAATAGCGTAGTTATTTTTGCTCTAATAAGCTATGTCCATCTTGTTATTTTTCTATAACTAATAGTAGATGAATATGAAAGTGCCTTTGGTAAAACTTTTTTTCGGAAATAGCATGAACATTCACAACAAATTCAGCTTATCAAAAAAGGCGTCTAGCTTTTTCTATTTTACGCATATTTACTTAAGAAATTCCATTTCAATTCTTCTCTAAAAAAGGTAAGATGGACACAACAAATGTTTCAGTTTCCATGCCCATTTACTTTAAGGTTCAGCGTTATCTACTAAGCATGAAGAATGTCAAAGAAAGGTTAGGTACTCCCAATGAAAATCAACTATTTAGGTACGGGTGCAGCAGAACGGATTCCAGGAATTTTTTGTAATTGTAAATTATGTAAGTACGCTCGAGAGAAAAAAGGACGAGAAATTCGTACACAAACTCAATTAATTATTGATGATGTCCTGCTGATTGATTTTCCAGGGGATTCTTATTTACACCTGTTGCAGTACGACTTGTGTTTTGCAGACTTTGACTCTTTACTAATCTCTCATTGGCATTCCGATCATTTTTACGGCGAGGATTTGGCTTATCGAATGTCTGGTTATGCATTAGATATTCCCAATCGTTTAACTGTTTACGGAAATGAAGCAGTTAAGACGTTTTATCAGCGCGCCTTTGATTTAGAAGGTCGTCAAGACGATACCCGATTACAGTATCAGGTTATTCAGCCCTACAAATGTTTTACTATTGCGAACTATACGATTTATCCCCTTCCTGCACAACATGGAAATTTCAGTGAAGATTGTTTTATTTTCGTTATAAACGATGGTAAAGATGCTTTTTTATCCACCCATGATACAGGTTACTTTACGTCAGAAATGTTTGAATATCTTGAAAAGAGCCACTTACTTCTTAGTATTGTTTCTTTAGATTGTACTAGTCAAACAAACGAAACTGGCAATAGTCATATGAATTGGGAAGAAAATTTAAAATTAATTGCAGAATTAAAAGAAAGAAAACTCGTCACAGATAAAACGATTTACGTTGCCAACCATTTTTCTCACAATGGCGGCTTGTCTTATGCGGAGATGGCGGCTTTATCTCAAAAGCATGAAATCATTACGAGTTATGATGGTTTAGAAATACTAACTTAATCGGATTATTTGCCTTCTTTTCAGCACTATTATATGCTTTTAACCGATAATTACAAGGTACTTTTATCGTAACTTACACTATCTAAAAAAACAAAAATACTCGAGATTTCCCGTGATTCTGGAAATTCCGAGTATTTTTATGGTTCTTTACGCTGCTGGCACAGCGGATAAACGTTTATTTTCTTCTTCATTCACTCGATTAACAATAAAGTTATAATTCACTTCATTTAGTCTTTGACCATGATTTCCTGTTTGCTTAATGCCACCATTGGAATGAACACCAACTACTTCAAACTGATCATTATAGATTGGTGAACCAGATTGACCACCGGTTGTATCGATATCATAAAATAGTAATGGATTTTCTAAGTCTGTAAAGTTAGATGTAAACAAATCATTTTCATGAGACCATTGTGTGTGGTTTTTCTCACCTGGATAGCCTGATATTGTGACATGGGTATCTGAAGATTCAAACTTTTTCAAAACAAATGGCGTTAAAATTTCTCCCAACTCTGGGCCATCTGGACGATCGTTTTGTTTGCCGACAGTCACTACCGCAATATCCGCATTCGGGGAAAAAGCTACATCAATCACTTTGAATTTGCCAAATGGTGTCGCACTGCCATCTCGACCTGGATAAAACCAAGCATCATCTTTGGCATTCGGATTTAATACTTTGGCATTCTTAAAACTTTCAGCCACATGATTATTGGTGACAATTGTATTGGTTCCAACAACAAAGCCTGTTCCTAAAGAAATATAGCCTGGTTTACTGGCAGGGGAAATGATTCTTCCGATTGACGCAAAAGGCGCTTCGGTTGTATCTGCCACTTCTTGTCTTCTGTCCTCAGGGTCCAGTAACGATCTTTTTTGTCGTGAATGACTTTCGGCAGGAACGATATACTCTTCTGCATTTGCAGACAAGCTAAAACCGGCGATCAAAGTTACTAAAATCAGAAACAAAAAACCAGCACTAATTTTTCGTATGGAGAACTTTTTCATAAGATTATGCCACTCCTTATCCATTTTTATTTAATTGGGGAATTTTTTTCATTCATTGACCAGAACAGATTCACTTGGTTGGTTTACCTGAATGTCCTCTTTAGCTCCGATTCCAGCAGAGTTAAAGGCTGCTGATACCACTGAAGCTGCTTCATCGCCATATTGAACTTTTGCAGCAGCAAGCATCGCATCACGAGCATCACTGAATTGTGCTTTAGGTGTTAAGTAATTTACTAACGAGCTGTAGAAAATAGTCTGTGCTTTTTCAATGCCTAAGTTCTGGATAATGGTGTAACCAATCCGATTAATAATTCCACTATTATAATGAACACCGCCTTGATCATAATAAGGCGTTCCTTTATACCGTGCTCGATCGTCGTATTGAGCCATGGTTTCTGGTTGTCCGTGTTTACTTGGCGTTTGTAAATTTCGAATACCTGTTTTTCGGTCAACACTCTGAGTATCCGCACCAATTTCTGGATTAGATGCACCCGAAATAATATAACCCATCAAATCAGAATAAGATTCATTCAACGCACCTGATTGTCCTAAATATTCTAAACCGGCAGTATGTTCCGTCACACCATGTGTCATTTCATGACCAACTACATCTAAAGAGGAAGCATACGTTTTTCCTGTTGGTGTACTTGTTTCACCATAACGCATTGCTTTTCCATCCCAAAAAGCATTGTCATAAGCATCTGGATGTTGTTCATCAACAACTGACAAGATGGGCATCCCTCGATCATCAATACTGTGTCGTTGGAAATGATCTTCATAATATGTTTTCACAAATTTTCCATGCGTATAGGCGTCAACAGCATTCTGATTTAATGTCGCTAGTGATGGCGCTTGAATAATAGAATAATTATGTTTACCATCAACTACTGCATGGTAAACCCCTGTGTTATCCGTTCCGTGTAAAGCAATTCCCGTATTGCTTTTTTCAACTGGTACATTAAACGCTACTTGAAAAGAGTTTTTTAACGTTACTTCGCTACCGACATGTTCCGTTAAATCTTGTTTTTCCATAATTGTTCCATCTGTAGCGTTCACTTTATAAACCAATGATACAGGGTCACCAGTTGGTGAAGAAGTTACTCTGACTTTATAAAATAATTGCCCTTCATTATTTACACGTTTGTCAATAGCTAAAAAGACAAGATCTTTATTTTCCGGATTATCAGAAGCAATAATTTTTTTAACTCCTTCTTCACCGATTGCATCAACCGATTGAATTTTCACTACTTGATCAACTGGATTTCCTGTAACACTTGTTACTGCACCATTTTTATCTAAATGAATAATCACATTATCTGAATCAACAGTAACGCCTTCCGTTTGCTTTTCTAACTTAAGATGCTTCATCCCCCACGCATCTTCTTTTCGATCTACAACCGTATATTGTTCAGCAGCTGCCTCAGAAATTGCCTCCTTTTCCAACTTCGATAAAACTGTTGAAACTTCACTTTCTGAATAAACTTGTTCTTCTGCTGCTACAAAAAGTGAAGAAAATAGACATGAACTTCCAACAAAGATGCCTGTACCTAAAATGTATAAAATTTTATTTCCCTTCATTAAACGATTAACTCCTTCCCCAGTTTCCTTTTATTTCTTTTCCCAACAAAAGTATTGCTTTATCTTCCCTAATCTTTCCCGTTAAACGACCGCCCCTTTCCCTGCGTAAATATTTGTTGCTATTTTCATTATAGACAACTACCTAACCGGCACTATCTAAATTCCTTAATCAGCCGACATTTTTCCCTGTATTGCCCCTCATAACTCAATACCATAGCAAAAAAGTTGTTAACAAATTCATTCGTTAACAACTTTTTTACTGTTATGATTTTTTTCAATAATTAAATGTTGAGTGACCGCTCCTTCATTGAAGGACGTTTGCAAATCAAATTGATCTGAAAAATCAACAATTTCTTTTACGTATAACAACCCCCAACCATGCTCTTCAGGGTTACTTTTAGAACTAAATTTGGTTTTCTTCATAACCCTAAAATCAAATTCGGCTTGGACACTATTTGTTATCACAAACTCTTGTGTTTCATTTTTATTGAAAATTGAGATAGCGAACATTTTCAATTCTGATTTTGCACTGTTTTCAATCGCGTTATCTAATAGAATAGCCAACAAACGAATCACAATCACTAAGTCGATTGATGTATCAAGAATAAATACTTCTGGCACATCAACAATCACTTTTAGTTTTGCTTGCTTTGCGGTATTAATTTTCATACTTATGAGTGCCTTAAGTTCCATATTTTTCAAACGATTTAACTTCATAAGTTCAAATTCTTCATTATCAATAATTTTTTTGGTTGGTGCAATCGTTTCTTCATAAATTCTTTTGATTTCTAGAATATCTTCGTATGAAATAGCAATTTGTAAACTATACAATAAATTTTTATAATCATGACGAAACATCGCTAGCTCTTCGTTAATGGATTCTATTTTTTCAGTATAAATCGTTAAATTATTCAATAATTGAGTGTTGATACGTTGTTCTTCCAAATAAGCTTCAATGACTAAGCCAATCAGAATTAAAAATAAACCTACACTTATTAATAACTCCAATTTAGAACTATTTACCGTGACAAATCCTCGCATAAAGTCAGGTGAAATCTCTGGCGAAATCAAAAACACAAAAAGTAACAACAGAATCAACAATAAAAGTAAACAACCAAAAAAAATTCGGCTATTTTCTAACACACGATTTAATCTTAAAAAAACACTATTGGGAATTTTTAAAGCAATCCAGATATTTATAAGCAACAGAATAACATTTGAGGCAATCCATAATAATTTATTTTGATAAATCTGTTGAAAAAAAACACTTAAAATCGTTTGCTCCGTGTAATTGATAAACGAAACCATAAGCAATGTAAAAGCGGATAAAAATATCGCTTTAAAAATTGAGAACCTCTTTTTGTGAATGAGTAAAAATCCTGTAAAAATAACGACTGTCAGCGCATAAATCAACCAAGAGTAGCCCAACATTAATGCCGCAAACGAACAAAGATTAATGACAATAAGCAATGAAAGTAACGGTATTTTACATTCAATCTTGATCAATGTTACTCGTAAAAAGACAAAAACGATAAAGCTAGATGCCAGCAAAACGTTAGTAGCTAATAACGACAAAATCATTTTTCAATATTCTTTTTAGGTTTTTCAGTTTGTCCCATCCATTGTCCAAATATATTGGGCGAATTTTGATTTAATCTAGGCTTAGTTCCCACACCATCACTGACTTTTGCAACTCTTTTTTCAATAACATTTTTAATTATTTTTTTACCAAATTTCATAAAAACACTTCCTTCAATTAAATTTTTTGTTACAGGGAGTATCATCAGACCTTGGATGACTAGACTGTAGATTATTACTGAAGCAACCTTTTCTTTGACAAACAAACTACATAAAATAAGTAAACACACCCTTATAAGGCTTTGCTTTTTGAGCACGTTTAAATCAGATGGCTGAACAGGTTCGATTGCTGTTCCTTGTGGCGCATACCAATAAAATAATACAACTAAGAGGCAAATCAATAGAATTTTATAAATAAACGGTAAGCTCACAGAAGAATTTTTCAATACAAATGGTATGGCGACATAGATAACAATGCTTTCTAGACGACAGAGCCATTTAGTTTTTGCATGCCAGCCACCTGCGACAGGCCGTAAAAAAATCAGTACGACGTATACAATAAAGGTTTCGCTTAACGTCCCAAATAAAACTGATAAAATCAGAATCATCAGAAAATTAAATAAGCCAGAAAAATAAACGGTTAGATAATACTTTGTCCATTGTGTTTTTCCTGATTGATCTTCCTGATCCATATCCATAATATTTTTTAGAATCCAATCGATTAGCATATCGCCCTCCTCTTCAAGTATTGCACTAAATTATAACGAATATAGCGACTAATAGATAGATAATTCCTTAATTAGTCATTATCCCTCCCTAAGTAAGAAATAGTGCCTTGACCTGAGTATAATATCTTCTTGAGACTGGTACTTCCGTTCCGTCTCTCATAGTTAAAAGATGCGTTTTATAATTTAATTTTGACGCATATTTTTTATTAATGATGATTGATTGATGGACTCTAATCAAATCTGGATGCAGTTGTTCAATTTTTGATAACGTTCCATAAAATTCTCTTTTAAAATTTTTTCCAACCATTGACACACGATGATCGTATTCCGTTTGAAAGAAATAAATATCATTAATATCCATTTTTATAGAAGACGCTTTTAAGTTAATGATAATATATTCACTTTTTGTCTTTATATTTTCTTTTTGTTGAATATATGCATCGACACATGTTTCAACCTCTTTTTGGAAATCTAGAAAATCCACGTTCTTTTGAATAAATTGAAGAGCTGAAACCATATATTTGTAGGAAGTTAAAACTAATTCTGTGTGAGTAGAAATAAATACAATCAGACTTTCACTGTCTGTTTTTCTGATTTCTTTAGCAACCTCAAATCCTGCCTGGATATGATTGTTCATTTGAATATCTAGGAAAAAGATATTTAGTTGGGCGTCCTGGTGTGCCACTTGTAATAATTCATCTGAACGTGAAAATAAATGGATTGTTTCATTATAAATATTTCTTGAATGTAGGATATTTGTTACCAATGCTTCTAACGCTTTTGCTTGAATAATTTGGTCTTCTAATATATAAATAGCCATTTGTTCACTCATCCCTTTCTCAAGAAGATATAAAATTACACAACAAAAGACAAATGATTATAATGTTCAATCAATTTATACACCAATAAAAGAGATAAAAAATTGATTGTCTGTTAGTATATTCACATAAATTTAGTATAGCGATTTCAGTAGTTTCCTGCAAACAAAAACATAAAATAACAAAGTATCAAGAAAGAGTACTTTGGACTATTCATCTTTTGCTAACGAATCATGAGGACGATTGTCTCTTCGTTGATGAAAAACAAAGAATCAACCGCCAAACTGTTCTTGTCATTTTATACATGACAAAATCAATTCATTGGTCGATTCTGGTTATTTTAATTTGTTAGTTCACACATGGATCATTGTGCTAATTTTTTACTTAAACATCCACAGTTCTTCCTGTTGAATGAGTCGATTAAGCGCCAATGTAGGTCACGCCACTACTATAAGCAATTACATTAGGTAAGACACGATACGAAATCGTTTGATCATTGATGACATTGCTTTCAGAAATAATGATTCCATCAGAAGTGACCGCTTCAACAAAAGCAACATGTCCATATTGATTATCTGCGCCAGCAACTCCTGGTTGGAAACTAATCGCACGACCAGCTTTAGGCAATGAACTAACTTGATAGCCTAATGCACGTCCTTTTCTTCCCCAGTCACTGCCATTTCCCATAAATTCATCCACAGAAGTGCCCAACTGTTTGAAACGATTATAGACATACCACGTACACTGGCCCACGGGATAGCTACCACTTCGATTATAATTGATCCCATCATAGACTGGAAAATGCATTTGTTGCTGTTCCGCTTCCGACAGCTCATTTTTAGATTGGATAATCAAACCGTCCACTGTTTTTGGTAAATCAAATTGGGTTAAGTTATAAACCGCAATTAACGAATTTAATTTATTATCGTATTGCTTGTCTGTTGCATATTTACCTGTTAAAAAACGCGTTGCTTGAAGGTAGTTTTTGGCTTCCGAACGCCACGCTGGTTTATAAAAATCTTGATTTCCGTCAATCCCTTGTCGGAGTAATTGAACATAATCTTGCAGTGAGTCATTATAGCCACCGTAATCGCGAAACCCAGCGGAAATTGTATAAAGTTGGCCCCTCTGATCAGCCTCTTTTGTTGAAAAGCTAACACTATTTCCTTGGAACGAACCTTTCACGCCAAAGAGATTATAATAAGGTTCTTGGGCTAGTTGACTTTCACCAGAGCCACTTTCTAAAATAGCTTGAGCTATCATCACTGATGCAAAAACATCATATTTTTCGCCAAGTTCTCTGGCTGTCTCACCAATTTTTTTAATAAACGCTGTGGTTTGTTCTAACTTCTGCATTTCAAATGACGCACCATATGTTGCTAAAACTTCTTTGCCATACTCCGTTAATGTGAACTCCTTAAAAGGATTAGTCACTACCAAGCGTTTTTCCTCTTTTGAGTCTGGTTGTTGTTTGGCAGTATAGATATTCTCTAACTGAGCGATTACTTCTGGTTTCTCTTTAGAATCCGATTCCGCTGCGGCAATTAAATATTTTCCTTGGCCAAGATAAACACCATTTTGAAGCGTTTTTCCTTCAGCTGTTTGCCAAAAAATCAGATCACCAGGTTCTGCCTCCTCTATAGAACGAACTTTACCAAATGTCATTTGTTCTTGCGGCGTACTGCCAATGTCTATTTTAAATAATTGTTGGTAAATTTTTTGGGCAAGGAAACTACTGGTTAATGCTTGCTCCGTCAAGTTAAATTCTTTTTTTGTTTTCCCAACGTGTCTTAATGCTTCAGCCACCACAACTGCCCGTTTCTGTTCGCCAAAAGACGACAACAGTGGAAGTTCGTAGCCTTTTAAATTTGAAGAAGCTATTTCATCTACTTTGAGGGACGGATTTAACGATACAGCCTGATTTTCTTCAACAACGTTATTGGTGGCTTCAGGAACTTGAATAGGTTCTTCAGGTTCTTGCTTGGTCACAGGAACTTGTGGTGGTTGCGATTGTTCAACAGGCTGCGTGATTTCTGATGATACCGTTGGCTCTGTAGGTTCTTTTTTTGTTTCAGAACTAGTATTTGTGGTTGTCGTTTCTGTCGTTGAATGACTCGTTGATTCGGTAGTCGTATCGGTAGAACTACTTGATTCAGATGACGAACTACTAGTGGACGTTGTCGATGTAGCAACAGTTGTTTCGGTTGTTTCGGTTGTTTTGGTTGTTTCAATTACTTTTTCTTCCGAAGTAATTGTCGTTTCCGAGGACAGAGCTGTTTGTAGCGAGCTACTTGGTAATTCTGCAGCCAACGTAACAACTGGAGCGACTTCCAAACTCAGAAGAACGAGAATACTTGTTAAAACAAGTAGTTGATTCTTGATTTTCTTTCTTTTCATTCGTAAAAATCCTCTCCTATTACTTACTTGCGCATTTGCACACTGTTTTTGTACAAATGCGCCTTGTAAGTTAATGATACGCTAATTTTGGTCTTTTTTATTTTTGAAGAATAATTTTCCTAAACCAATACTTACTATCAATAGAAAACCACTGATTGACCAGATTGGCGAAACAACTTCATTTGCTTTTGGCAAAGTGCCAGAAGTGTTGGTTTTCGTTGTCGTTCCACCTGTTGCTGTGCCCTTTCCTGTGCTGGTTACACCACCAGTCCCGCTAACCGTGCCATGATTTCCATTGTTGCCTGTAGAGTTGCTACTGATTGGCTCTTCTGCCATTGCTTCAATGGCTTGTGCTAAAATACTTAAACATTTGTCCACAGCTTCTTGCGTCGCATTTGGGTCCTCAACAAGTGCTTTTGCTTGTTTAATTGCTTCAGCTAAAGCTTCTTGCGATGCTTTTGTAAATTGTTTTCCTGCTTTAGGTTTCAAGGTTTCTGCTTTTTGAAGCAGTTCTTTCAACTTTGTTTTATCCGTTTGAAGGACTTGTTCCTCTAAACTATCCAAAGCAGTTTTTACATTTTTTTCAGCAGTATCAATTTGTTCTTGCCGAGCATTTTTATCAGCTAAAATGCCTTCCGCTTGGTCAATTGCTTCAGTTAAGCGCGCTTTAGACTCGCTGGTAAATTCTTTTCCGGCAGATGGTTTGATTGCTTTTGCTTTGGCTATCATTGCCTCTAAGGCTTTTTTATCTGTAACTAATGTTTCTTCTTGTAACCCATCGATGGCGCTAGTTAATTCAGCAACCGCTTCATCAATCATTTTTTGATTAGCTGCTGGGTTTTCCAATGTGTTTTTAGCTGCTAAAAGCGCTTTTTGTAAATCTTGTAACGAGGAGGCAGTAAATTGGTGCCCTTCACTTGGAGTGACTTGCTGCGCTCGTTTGACAACTTCTTGTAATTGGTCTTTATTTACAAGGGGTACTTCTTTTAATTGAGCCATTGCAGTTTCCAATGCGTTTAGAGCCTCTGAGACTTCTTCTTTTGTCGCCGTTTCTTTCGCTACGATTGCTTCAGCCGCTTGAATTGCTTCTTGCAATTGTTTTTCTGTTTCTTTTGTAAATTGGTATCCTTCTTCCGGCTTTTTTCCTTGGGCTTGAGCGATTCGTTCTTTTAAAGCTTCCTTATTAACGGCGACGGGTTGTTCTTTTAATTGTGCAATTGCTTCACGCAATGTTTTAGTCGCTTGGTCTATTTCTTCTTGGGTAACTTTTTCTTGAGCAAATACTTTTTGAGCTGCTGCTAATGACTCTTCGAGAACTTTTTTAGTTTCTTCGGTGAATTCTTGCCCATCACTTGGTTTTTTCGCCAGCCCCTCTTGAATTGCTTTTTCTAAATCAGCTTTATTCGCTACATTAGGCATTTTTTCCAACTGTTCTACAGCCTTTTCTAGATTTTCCACAGCAGCAGAAACGTCTGTCTGTGTGGCTTGTTCATTGGCTAGAACAACTACTGCCTCATCTAAGACTGGTTTAAAAATTGCCCAAGTTTCAGGCGTATATTCTTTTTCGACACGTGCTTGATTTAGCGTAATTAGCGCTTGTAATAACTCTTTATCTACTAGCTCTGTTGGTTTCACCGTTACAGAAAAATCTGAAAGTGTGGCTTGTTGGAATCCTTGGCCTACTAATAAGCCTTGACTCATATCAAATTGTAATGGCTGCTCAACAGTTGTCGCACGTTTTACGCGAGTTGTTTCTTTTACTTTAACTTTAAAGGTAACTAAGTCCATTGAACCATTTAACAATTGTTTATTTCCTTGATTACTAAGAACTAAATATAGATTCTCCACATCATTTGAATGTTTCCGATATTTAGAATAATTTTCCATTTGTTTTGTATTATTCGTGGTTGCAGGCTGACCGACAAGTTCAAATTTGCTAGAATCAAAGGACATTTTTGTGCTTAACGCATTAATGTTTTTTAAGTCTTGACCTTTAAGTGTAAAGGTTAATGTATCGCCAGGAAGATAGGTATCCTTGCCATTTTCATTAACCACAGCAAGGGATAAACCGCCCGCAATTTCTTCGACATCAGGTATCTCAATCCCACCATCTAATTGTCGTAAAACATAACTGATATCATAAGCATCAATTACCCCATTTTTATTTAAATCGCCTTTTTCAACATAGCCATTAAAGTCACTGTCCACCGATTCTAAGCCTGTATAGTTTCGATAACTCATTGCATCATTTTCATCAATCGTTCCATCGTTAGTAATGTCTCCATGTAAGATTCCTTCTGTTCCTGGTTGTTTGTAAAAGAGCATCTCACGACCAGAGCCAAAATTACCCACCGATTTTAATACCTTCATTTCAACAAAACGATACGCTTGGTCCTTCGTTTCAATGGTTTTTGTCAAAGCATCTTGCTTCCAGTTAATAGGTTCTGAAAACTCTGTCCAATTAGCTCCATCTTTCGACGTCCGATACTGGAGTTGCAAAATATTTCCGTTGCCGGCATTGTCTCTTGGCAAGTATTCAATTTTATCCATTTGATACTCCGCACCAAGATCAAATTTTAAAGTCAAGAAATTTCCATCACTTGGATTAGCGATGCCGGTTGACCAGTTCGTATGCCAACCTGTACTCAAATCTTTATCTGTTAATTTCTTCAATTCTGCGCCTGGTTGTTCTGGTAAATTACTTGTTGCTTTGACTTGATTAATTGTTTCTTTATAGGGATCATCTTGTGTTTTTCCTTTAATCGGTTCACTCCATTCAGAGACCCCGTTTTTTCCAACAGCTCGAACTCGAAAAGTATGTTCGCTTAGGAAGGAAAATCCATCAAATGTTGCTGTATTCGTTTGAATATTTCCGAAAACAGTCCCGTCACGCTCTACTTCATAACTTGTTGCCTCAGTTACTTGATCCCATTGAAGAGTCAAAGAAGATGGCGTTGTTTTTTCTTCATTGATTGCGACATTTGCCGGAATAGTTAACTGATCATCGACCGTTGTATTTCCTCCGTCAACCGTTCCTTTATTAATGAAACCTTTGACAGTTATTTGAACATCTTTGGCGGTCACAGATTGTTTCACTAGTTTTACTGATAACGCTGATTGGTTCAGTTTTTCTCCTGAAGCTTCAGAAAGATACTGATTCACTTGGAATTCTTTATCAAAATAATATAGATTTGTGCCAGCTGAAAATTCTTCCTTATTAGCTGCTTGTTTCAAGGTTACTTCTGTTCCCCCCACCATTGCTGTTACGCTTTCGGGTGCTTCTGAAGCTAGCAAATCAAGCGTGGTGCTTCGTTCATCAACAAAGCCTTTGTAACTTCCTTTTGTCGGTTCGATAGTAACGGTCAGATCCCCTTTTTCGTTTGATTTAGGGCCTTGACTATTTATTTTAGTCGTAGCTGATTGCCCCGCTTCATAACTAGTTGAAATTCCGTCATCTTCATACATATTAAAAGAAGTGGCGCCATTTGGATAAATCAAGAAAGATCGTTGATCCCGTTGGATTTCCTTTGGATTGTTGTTTGGATTCGTCATTGGGATAATACTGCCATCTTTGACGAAAACGGGCACCTTCCACAGCGGTGTTTTTACTCCATTTAAGACACGGCCACCTTGATATTTTTCGCCTGTAAATAAGTCAACCCAGACTTGTTTTTCATCTGGTAAATAGATTCCATCACGGATTGAATTTCCTGCCTCATCTTGATTGCCATTATAAATTGGGGCAACGAGTAAATTGGGTCCCCACATATATTGGTATTGAGAATCTTTTGTATATGCTGTTCCTTCATTAGGAAATTCTAAAGCCATGGCCCGTACCATTGGTAGTCCATCAACTGATTCCTTGGCAATACTGTAGTTATAAGGCATCATCATTGATTTTAATTTTAGATACGCTCGGTTCAAATCTGTGGCTTCTTGATCAAAAGCAAATGGCGTTTTCGGATTGGAGCCCCAGCCGTCCATATTTAGCTGTACTGGTGTAAAAGTTTTCCATTGGAAATCACGTATATTGACCTCTTTATTTTTTCCACCAAAAATTCCATCCATATCTGAACCAACATTTGGTTGGCCAGACAACGAAGTCCCGATATATGTTGGGATATGGAAGCGAATATATTCCCATTGACCACCAGTTTGATCGCCTGTCCAGATCCCAGCGTGCCGTTGGGTTCCGGCCCAACCATCTAATGAGACAATCATCGGACGAACTGCGCCATCTGTTTCTTTTACAAAAACATTCGCAGCATCTTCTACACCATTTAAGCCAAAGGAATACCCATACCCAACCCACGCCACGTCAGTTTTGAGAGCTTTAACACCAGCGACACTAACTTCTTTCGCAATATCCCGTTCTCCTTTTTTAGGATTTTTAGGATCCGCTGGATGGAGATTAGATTGGGTCCAGAGCCCCACTTCAACACCATTGGCTTGAGCATAATCAGTAAATTCTTTTAAGTTTTGTACATCGCCGTCCAATGAATCTGTTTGGCCATAGCCAGCACCGTAGCCGTCATTTGGCAAGAACCACCCTAATGGCATATCGTTTTTCTTATACCGATCAATGACTGCACGTGCAGAAAATTGATAATTCTCTTTTTCTCCATTTAAAGATTCTAACGTGCCATTTAAGTTTCCTAAATCGCCTGGTTGGTATTCTTTGTAAAAATTACCATCTTCAAACTTAACTGCTCCCGCGGTTCCTTCTGCTACTTTCACCCAATAGTCCCGATTATACGCGTTTAAATGTGCTTCATAGAACCCGTATTCTGGCATCAAAGCTGGTTTCCCGGTTAATTCATAGTAATCTTTTAAAATACCTGCTGAGGAATCATTAAAGAAATAAAAGGCATCAAAATCTGTTCCTTCGTGCGTTGTTGTGGTTGTTTGTGGATCATGACTTCCAAAATCATAGTTGCCAGGTTTCCATGTATTTCGAACAACGCCATACCCTGCAGTTGACCAATAAAATGGGTTAGGCGATGCTACTCCGCCATCTACCCAATTGTTCGTATTGACAATCTGGATAGCTGTTCCTTTATGCGTAAATCGACCATTTTGAGTTCCTCCGCCAAAATAATTTTCTTGACTACTTTGTTTTAACGTTTGTGTAGCTTTATCATTTTTAAAGGATAGCGGAGCGGTTTCTTCTAAAATGACTTGATTCTTTTTCTTGTCTAGAACCTTCATTAAAGCGCTTTCTTTTTCGAATATAATTTTTAAACCATTATTTTCTAGAATAAATTGGTTTCCTGAATCTGTGACGTTCGTTTGCTCAAAGGCTTGTGTGCCATAGTCGGCCATTGTTTTAGCCGTAATTTTCGCAACATGCTTTGGATCATTTGGCGTTGGATATTCTTCAAATTTACCAGTTGGATCTAGATGATAGCGAAAAAGATGGTCGTTTAAAATACTAATTTGTGCTTTTTTGCCAGAAGCATACGTAATGACAAAGTTTTTCTCCGCTTTTTCAATCGACACAATTGCTCCGACTGACGTTGCTGAATCAGCTACGTCTTCTTTTGCTGTTTGCTCTTGCGCATCAACCACTTGAGAATCCATCGTAACAAACGAATGGAACGCCAATACAGACGAACTCACTAATAAAAATGTCAACCAGTGCTTTTTACCGTAAATTTTTTTACCCTGATACTCTTTGTTCATTTTTTCCTCCTTAAAATTGCTCCCCATAGAATAGTTCCGACACAATTACTCACAAAATCCAAAACCCAACAAAGTTTTATCCAGATGAAAAGTCATAACGATTTTCTTAGTTTACTGAGACTGTTAGAAAGTCAGTTTCAGTAAACCTTCATAAACACATCCTTTCAATAAATTATTAAATGAAAACAATCCATTTTCATCTTATATAAAAATTTTAGTACAGAATCACAATTTCCTTATGAATGCGTTTTCATTTATTGACTACCAATTTTTCACTTTTTTAATAACATAATTATCGTATGATGGTTTTTTTGTGTTTGTCAACGGTTAATTATAGCAGCCACCATTAACAAGTATTAACCCTTGATAAACCTGTTAATTCACTTATAATGATGATTTTATTGCGAAAATATCTACATCAGAAAAAGAAAGACTTTTTTCAAAAATCTAATACCTGTTGCTCAAATTTAGTCTATTTAAAAACAATCAACACCCTCCTGCTCAGCAAGAGGGTGTTGATTACTCGTTTTTTAGTGATTGATTTGACTTGCTGGTGTGAAAAGCAAACTAATGATGATGCCAACTATCAGTACCGCTAGCAATATAAAAATTAACTTTCCAAACCGGTGATAGGGATTGATCGAAAGCCCAATCCCATAAACTTTCGGAACCCACAAAGGAGGCGTTGGATTATCTTTTTGATCTTTATAGGCTATCTTTAAAATCTGCCACGCAAAATACAACAATGGTAAAACCATAATTACCCCAACTATACCTAGCCATTTTGCTAATAAATCACTGGTATGCAAAAGACTGATTGTCAGAATTGGTACAAACAAAAGAATAAAGCTAATTGTGGCTCCCACTTGTGCTTGCTTAAGCAGTCGTCTCTCACGGAGAGTAAGATTCGCAAACATTCCATCCACCCTTTCATGGTTTTCAGATTAAATCAACGAATCGCTAAAAAACTGAATTAACTGCGAAAATCAATGACCATTCGCCCGCGAATTTTTCCTTGTTCCATTTCTTCAAAAATAGCATTAATTTCTTCTGGTTGGCGTGTTTGACAAACAGGAACAACTTTTCCTTCTGCACCGAATTGGAAAGCTTCGCTTAAATCTTGACGGGTTCCAACTAACGATCCGACTACGTGAATGCCATCAAGAACAAGACGTGGAATAGATAAATCCATTGTCTCAACAGGCAATCCAACGGCGACAACCGTTCCTCCCGCACGGACTGCATCGACTGCGCCATTAAATGCTGATTTAGCTACCGCAGTGACTACTGCTGCATGGACACCACCAATTTCTTTTTGAAGTTGTGCAGCAAAATCAGGATCTTTAACTGGATTAATTAAAAGATCAGCACCCATTTCTTTCGCAAAAGCTAACTGATTATCATTCACATCAACAGCTACTACTTTGGCATTAAAGACATGCTTGGCATATTGTAAAGCTAGATTACCTAGCCCACCTAATCCTGAAATCATTAGCCATTGACCTGGACGAATCCCAGATTCTTTTATCGCTTTGTAGGTTGTTACCCCTGCACAAGTAATAGAGGAAGCTGGCTCTGATGCTAAATTTTCTGGCACTTTCACTGCATAACCGTCTGTGACGATGCATTCTTCGGCCATGGCACCATCAACTGTATATCCAGCATTTTTTACTGAACGACAAAGCGTTTCTCGACCAGAAGTACAATATTCGCAATGCCCGCAGCCTTCATAAAACCATGCAACAGATGCACGATCACCAATCTTTAAACTAGTAACGTCTTTTCCAACCTCCGTCACAATCCCAATTCCTTCGTGACCTAAGGTACAACCACTAACATCGCCAAAATCTGCATTCTTAACGTGTAAATCCGTATGACAGACACCACAGACTTCCATTTTCAACCGCGCTTCATTATCTTTCAATGGACGCGATTCTTTTTCAACAATTTTTGTTGTTTTTCCTTTTGCTGCGACAATTGCTTTATACATGGTTCTTTCCTCCTTGTTTCTATTGTGAATCATTGAACAATAATAGTATAATACTACTTTCCAAAATAAGGAACACCAATGACTTGCGTAAATTAACGCTAATTTGACAGTTTATCCTTGCTAGATAGCTATTCTTCCCTTATCTCATAGATAATTCATACTAGCATGATTTTTTCTGCATAATTGTCAACTATTTTAAAGGCAGGTTTTACAACCTCATTTTTCCCTTCTTTTTTCCCAAGATATAGCAGACGGTACCTAAAATAACTAGAATTAAAAAGGCCATGAGGTACTTAAGCCAGTGAAGGTTTTTGGCTTTATGATCAACAGAACGCTTATTATACTGATCAGCTTGCTTCTTGTTTATCGTGAAATCTTTTGAGAACGTCCAGCTCCCCTCATGGTTTTTCAACTTAATGGTATAGGTATAGTCTCCAGGTTTAAACGAATCTTTCAGTAAAATAGGTAGGTCAAACCTTGTGTTTGGTGCAAAACTCAGATTATTTTTCTTTTCGTGAATGATCGTTTTGTTTGTTCCTTTTTCTTTAACAAAAAAATCTCCTTCGACTTTTGACAATAACTTCCGCTGTGGATTTTTAATTTCCATCGAAACAGTATTGTGGCGGTTAATTTGCCCAATTTTAACAGAACCACTTTCCAATTTTGCAGGTATGGTCTCTGCTGTTTCATTCACCCGAATAGCAATCGTATGCATATAAACATTTTGAATCCCACCCTTGCTTTGGTCCCCAGCTATCTCTACAGGTCGAATCGTCACTCCACCTAATAAAATTCCTGAGAATAACTTTTCTGGCATCGTTATTTGAAAATCAATCGTTTGTGATTGTTTACCAGGAACACTAATGTCCTTCCTATTGGGACTAATCAAATCACTAAGTACCAAACTCATCGATGGATCTTTTTCAAAGCTACTTTTTGTATAGTCAACTATCCCATTACTATTTGTTGTTGCTGTATTTACCTGAACTTTAAATTTTTGAGGGTTCGGCGTAGTATTGGTTATCGTTAATTTGAATGTATCTTTTTGTTTCGGAGTTAATGTCATATCAAAAAAATTACTGGTTTTGTTATTTTGAGTTGCTCCGAAAACGGGTGTGACTGTATACGCATTCGCATTGTCAATTGTTGCTGAACTATTGGTATTAGACGGATCTGCCCAGGCACGCATCGCTCCACCTAAACAGAGAATAGTCAATATAAAAAGTATCTTTAAAATTCTTTTCAATTTATCTGCCTCGTTTTCTTACATCGTTTTATGTTAAATTCTTAGGCGGGTGCTCCATCGATGGCATTCCAGACGATGGTCCCAGAGTAGGTATTTGCAGCAATACTTTTAGGTATATTTAACGTTGCATTTAAATCGGCTGTCGTGACAGTGTCTGATAAACGGATATCACTTTTATCTAGCGAAATAATGGTTGAAGCATCTGTGGTTAAATCAACGCCCGTAAAGGTACCTTTTTCAGAAGATCCGTCAGGTTTTTTAGTGTCTAAATGAAGTGTCATTCCGTCTAAGCCGGTGACACCTTTTCCTTTATCTTCTAAATTCGCTGTCAGATACCAACCTGTATTCGTTGTCCCACGATTATCATTAATGATAAGTTGCGACTTGCTTTGATCTGGTTGCGTATGATCTTGGCCGTCTTTTGTCACCGTCCCAAAGTTAATTTGTGCTAATGGTGTAATGGTTAATCCGCCACCTAAAACCGACACATTCGCTGTGGTATTGGTATTATCAGCCGCATTTACAGTTTGTTGACCAATTAAAAAGATCCCCGTTCCTAAAGTGACAGTTAAACCAATTATTTTTTTATTCATTATTTTTCCTCTTTTCTTTATAAAGTCCGACGATTAATGTACTTCCGAGTACCACGATTCCTAAAATCGTCTCTTGAGACGTAATCTCGTTTGTTTTTGGTAAAAAATTAGGTTGTCCTCGTGAAGTTGGCATATCGTTAGTCTGCGGTATAAGCTCATTGGGATGCGGAACAATATCCTCACTCTCTTTCACTATTACCATGACTTTTGTGCCAGCTTGTGCGTCAGTTGTCTTGTCTTCAGCTTGTGCTTGAATTGGCAAACCGAGAATAAAGGCAACAAACAATAAATCATAGATGAACCATTTCACAGCTATTCCCTCTTCCCTTACGGTGTTGCTTCTAAGTTCCAAATTAACTGAGCTTCATATTTATCAGCAGGTGTGACTTTTGAAATAGTTAATGTGGGCAATAATTGTAATTTCGTCAAAACTTTTTTATTTTTGATAGATTGGTTACTTACGCCAGCTACTAATTGTTGCTCATCGTTAACCATGATATTTTGCTCAGTTGTTACATAATCGACTGACTTTGGATTTAGCGTGAGATCAAGCCCTGCGTCTTTCCACGATTGTGTTTTCTGATCATTTAAATTATAGGCTACTTCAAGCTGCCAGCCAGTTGTCCGATTAGGATCCCCCGTATCTTCAATGTTCATCTCACAACTTTTTAATGTCTGTGTTTGATCTTGGCCATTAAATTTTACGTTCTCAAAAGGCATTAGTTGTTCAGATAAGTGATAAAAGTCTAGACGATTAGAGTAATAGTAGGTCCAATCAACAGTAACACTTTTACTAAAACCTACTATTTTAGAGATATCATAAGTAATTCTATAGATGCCCGCTACTTCATCGTTTACCTGATCAGGCGTATAGCGAATCGTTATCTTGCTATAAGGAATAGACTGCCCATCATTATCTGTTGCACTATCAAAAAGACACTTTGGATCGAAGGGCGTTCCCACAGAAAAGCTGCCGTTATGTGCACCAATATGAGCTGAAGAGGGAATGACTTCTAGTGTAGTCTGCGCCTCTAATCCTAGGTATATATAATCAATTTCATATTTACCAACCACTTTTGTATCCACCGTATCTACTGGAACCTTTTGCTCTCCGTCCATTTTATATATAGTGACACTTACGTCTCGAAAATCACCTTTTTTACCGTCTGGTGTTTGTAGGCTAGTCACTTCACTTTCTGGTTGCCATTGAGTATATTGATAAATCGTATCTTGAGATTTAACTTTAATTTGCGCTTGATCAATGTGTACAGCTAAACTTTTCTCATTTGAGTAGCTTTTAGATGTATCATCAACATCAAGAATTCTAAACGTTAATGTGTAATCTCCTGAAGTTGGTAAAGCATCTGCTAAACAGTTAAAACTAACACAATCATCTGTGACTGGTAAATTTTTTAAATCTTGCTCCCCAATTTTATGAAAATCAGTTTGAGCAGCACCTGAAATTTTTTCTTCAATCTGAACTTTTCTAGTTGTCAGAGCCTTAACGGTTAGTTCTACTGGTATCTTTTGTTGCGGGTGAAATGTTGTTTGACCTTTAACAAAAGCTGCCTTTTCTAAACTTGGCACTTGGTATGGATCTGTTGTGACGCGCATATATGTTTTATCTGTGGGCTCTGAAGAATCCGTTCCTGGCGGATTGACTAACGGCCGCCCACAACCATCTTTGCCACTAAACAAATAAGTCGTTAACCCGTTTTGTTGTTGTGAAGAGACATTCACATTGGCCTTAGGATCAACTGTGTGAGTATGAAAATTAACTACGCGCGCAAACCGTTGAGCAACATACCCATCTGTCCAATTAAGCGGATTGTCTTGTCTTTGGTTCATCGTAAACTTTGGTGATAAAAAATCCCCTGGTAACATCGTTTCGCTTTCAGGTATTTCAGGATATTTAGAGGCATCTTGGGTATTGTAATTGGATAATGGATTGTCTTTATCACCGCTGTCCCATGGCGAGATATAAGAAGACCAAGTAGCCACTTTCCCGGTGATTCCAGTGATAATTTGATGATTCAAATTATTTGGATCATGATTTGCTGCTGCCGCTAAACTTGTCGCACGTAACCACATATCCGGACTAAGCAATATCCAATTATGATTAACCGTATTCGTTGTATCTGATTCGTAAGTTCGACCAAAAAAATCTGCCGACAACGAAAATTGATCACTTTCAGTGCCATCCGACAAAACATTTGATACTGGTAAGCGATGTTTCGTTAAATTTTTATTGAGGGAATAATCCTTTGAATCGCCATCCTTCATTAAAGTAGCTACATCTAAATCAAAATGAAGTTCAAATTTTATGGCCGATTTGTCAGGTTCATGTCGCCAAATTTCATAAAGTTTAGTAAAAGAAAAATTAATAGTGTCCCCCCGTTCACAAAACATCACCTGATGCTCAGTATCAATTCCGCTATAATCTTGATCAGGATCACCCCATCCCGGTGAACCATCTTCTGAAGAACCGTTAAACGTCCGCATTCCTTTTGTGTTAACAATTGGTATTTGTGTGTTTTTTTGTCCACTAATTGAATAAAAATTTTCTGGATTATCCGCAAAAGCCTTGTCATAAGCCGCTTTAAAATTATCTGCACTTATATTTTCTGGCAAATGAAACATCAGTCCATATTGCATTCCTACAGTACCAAAAGAAAGAAACTTCAATGCTTCTGTATGAGAAGTGTCCACTGTTCCGTATAATTTTACGTGTAATTTTCCTCCAAATGATCCATCAGGACCACCACCACCGTCATGGCTTATCTCCATTCCATAAGGTAAATCAGTTCTCAAATCAATGGCTATCCCTCCCGCTTGATAGAGCGAAGCTGCCTCGCATTCTTGAAAATGCACGCTCAAAAAACAAGAAATCGATACCAATAGTAGACAAGAGTAAAAGAAATAAGCAATGCTTTTTTTTCTTTTGTAGGTTGGCATTTTCATTTTTAATTGTTCGTTGATTTTTTTCATTGCTTACTCACCTTGACCTTTTTTGGAATTAGAAACTAAATAATAATTATTCTAACTACTGCTAGCTTATCAACATTGAAATTGCTTTGCCACACACAATTAATGTATAAGGCTGTACATTAATTGTGATGGCCGCTTCTTATTGCGCTTGTGTTAACATATCAATACAAAAATTTAAAGAAAGTAGACTACAATGAACCTAAATTTTACTTTTGGAGGTCCATAACATGTTTCCATCCTACCTAACGAATGAGCTAGAAATTTTATTTTATATAGTCAAGCGAGCTCATACGTCATTAAATGAAATTTCTTCCAATTTAAAAATTTCAAAAAGAACGGTCAAGGAAAATCTGATAAAAATAAATCAAGAATTCGAGGATACTTATCAAATCCAACATTTTATTGTCTCTAACAATAATGGCATTGTTTGTGTAAATCCAGCGTACCGAAAAAGCGCGGTCGAATACGCCTACACGTTAAAACTCAATCTTTTAAAAAACAATGTACAATTTAATTATTGCGTACAATTGGTCACACATTCTTCCATTGATAAAAACGAATTAATTAAAGTTTTATATATTTCTGAACATTATCTGGTAAAAATCACGAAACAACTGAATAACTTTTTTAAAATTTTTGATATAGTAATCGTTAGTATTAAGGGTATTTATCAATTAACTGGCAATGAATTATCGATTCGAGTGTTTTCTTTCATTTTCCTACAAGATTCCTTTCAAGAATTGGCTTGGCCTTTTTCTAAAATAAGTCTTGAAGAAATAAAAAAAAGTCTACCCGATGAACTTCTTGAACGATCCTATAAAAATGTCCGAATGAAGAAAAGAGCGTTTTATATTTTATATGCGATATTTAAAACTAGAACAAGTGCACAAAACTTCTTAAAGATGCCGCACTCTAAAAACCTGCATTCTTTTTTTATTCTGATCAATCAATACAGTCATGTGACTTTATTTTTTCTTGAACACTCCTTCGCTGACATTCAATGCGAAACAAGAAAAACTGAAATTTTATACTTTAATTTTTTATCTCGCATTTTTATCCCTTATATCTTTTCGGAAAAGCAAACGAAACAAATAGAAAAATTATTTATAGAATCTAACCATCCTTATTGTGTCTTATCAAAAAAATTATTTAAGCAAGTAGCCTACTTACTGACAAATCAGCATGATTATCAATACGTTTACTATCTTTCTATTTTTAATGCTTGGTACTTTTTAACGGAGGGCAATTATTATACTTTTTTAACACTTTATTTACCGCAGCCAGAAATTTGTACTCCGTCAGATGTGGCATACTTTAATCGAATAAAAGGAACGGTGGCAAAATTAGTTCACCAAGAAACGCATTTAGAGTTACTCAGTCAACTGCTTTACACATTGTCTGTGTCCGAAAAAAAAGTACAAGTGAGAATCTATTTACAAATTATCAAAGATTTTTATGCAAATTATTTTATTAAAACACGGTTATCCTCCTTATATAATACAAACGCAATCTCTATTACCGAAGACTTCACAAATGCGGATATCATCATCACAGATTCCTTCGAAAAAGCTACTTCTAATCAAGATATTTTCTACTTAGATTCCATTGAAAATGAAGAAAGTTGGCATGAGCTTACAGAATTTATTCAACAAAAATATATGGCTAAACTTAATGTTGGACTATAATTGTGAGTTTTCTTAAAAAGAGCAAATTTGAAAAAAAAATTTAGAGGTGTATACTAGCAGAGGAATAATTTTTTAGCTTCTAATAAATTTTTAAAGAAGGAATGTTTTGTGAAATTATCTATCAAAAAATTTTTTGAGGTTTTCTTAGAATCGTCTTGGGCGTATAGTCGCCCTATACTAACTTTTGATACAAGACAGAACTGGTTTGCCCTTGTTCTTAGTATCATTATTGCAAATGCTGTTGGTGCTGTTCTAACAATAGTCTTTCCTTTCGCTTTTGTTTTAGTAAATGTTGGTAGCTTTTTGGGCACTGTAATTTGTGTCTTACCACGACATGGCTCTCCACAAAGAAGTGCCATAGATGGTATTTTAATGATTTTTATTGGTGCCAGTCTGGGGATACTTTTACAGTCGTCAAGTATATTCATTATTTTATTATTCGTCCTTGGTTTGTATTTTTCAGGGATTGTGAGAAACTTTAGTATTGGTCTGTATATCCGATGTCTCTTTGGGACCATTTCTTTACTAGCTGGTGCGCAATTAAAAGGCAATTTGTCTATTGGTCAAACTTTTGAAGGTCTGGGTGCAATAATTTTAGGTATGTCCATCCTTTGTTTGTTCTATTGTCTTTATTCTAAGCCGCAAAATAATGAAGCACGAAAATTAGTAGCCGATTTATATGAACAATTATATTTATTAGCACAAGGAAAACCCGCACGCTATGTCCATTTCAGAATAAAAGTACGCGAATCTGTTGAAACAATGCCCTGGGTCAATCATCAAAAAACACCATGGATTTATCCCTTGGTTTCACAAGCAGATGCAATTGCAGGCTCGTTAGATTCAACCAATGCAGCTGAAAATCTTCCTGCTTTAAAAGCAATTCAACTCTTTTTAAAAGGAGAACAATTAACCCTGCCTCTTCAAGAATTTGCTTCAGCAAACACCGAAATAAAATCAGCAATCCTTCTGATACAAAACGAACAATCCTTTAAAAAAATCTCATTTAAATCTTTCTTACCCACAAAAGAAGGACTTGCAGAAGCCAAAGAGATCCTTCATTCTTACAAAGGCAGCTCTGCTAGATTTGCAATTCGTTTAGCTTTAACAGGTTTAGTTTGTCATTTTTGTTCGCTTATTCTTAATTACATGTACCCTTTGCCTTTAGCTAATCACGAATTCTGGGTAGTTATTTCTGGTTGTTTAATGGTTATGCCAGGTTATCATGGTACACTCGGTAAAATCACTTCAAGAACTATTGGTTCTATTTTAGGTGGTTGTTTAGGCATTTTTTTGTCTCAATTAATTGCTAACTTAACAAACCTAAATCCTTTATGGCCAATGCTATTGTCTTGTTTGCTAGTTATATTGTATGAAACCGTCCGTAAATTAAGTCAAGCATTTCTAATGCTAAGTGTGACCACTTGGTTAACTTTCACATTAGGTGGTAGTTCTGCAGGCTATACAAGAGTTTTTGATGTAATTATTGGTGCGCTGATTGCTTTTGTTATGTTTTTTATTTTCCCAACATGGCATAGTCAAGTATTACGTAAAAATATCAATAGTTGGTCAAAAACGCTCAGCTCTATTTTGCTAGCGTTAATCAATGAAGAGACCACGTTACCAAGTGATGCTTGGGTACTAGCTTATCGAGTACAACGTAGAGTAAACTATTCTATTCAAGAAATTGTTCTTGAATCTCCTATTTATAGTAACGATGCCTCTGCTGAAAGCTTAATGCAACAAAAACAACTAAATGATCAACTGTTGGAAATGCAAACTGCTATGGAAGAGCTTCTTTTAGAACTTATGAAAACACAACACTACTTAAAAAAATTAACGCCAGTTAGGCCGGACACACTAAACACTGAGTTATTTAACTATTCACAGCAAATACTTTCACTCACGAATCCCAAAAATAATCGACTAATCAACCAGTCCAAACAATCCATTTATTTTCCTCAAATTGAACAATCACTGGTAATCTTAAAAAATTCTACAGCTAATTTCTTTTTAGCAAATATCAAATGATTAAATAGACAAAAAGCCTAGGAAAAATCCAAAGGGAATTTTTCCTAGGCTTAAAAGTTGATAAACTACTGGCAGAGTAATCAATGAAAACAACCGACCTAATCGAGCAGAAAACTTGGTTTTTGTAACGGAATACCCCTGTCCTGACTCCGTTACACCGTCTCAATTTTATAAACTTATCTGTCTAACATTCACAAAAAACTTTTTTTCAGTTTCTGTGAGGATATCATTCATTCGGCCAGATTTAAATCCTTCTAAGTCAAAAGTTACATAATTAAATCCTTGTTTTTTAAGATAATCTGCAATTTTTTCTCTGTTTTCTAATAACAGAGAAAGTTTGTCTTCTGGAATTTCAATCCGTGCTAAATCATGATGTGCTCTGACACGGACAATTGGAAAACCTATTTCCCGTAAATATTTTTCACTAGCAAATACTTGATCGATAGCTGAGCGTGTTAACTTAATGCCATAAGGAATTCTTGAAGCAATGCTACATGAGGCAACTTTACTCCAATTGGAAATACCTGCGTCTTTAGCAAGTTGACGTATTTCAATTTTATATAATTTAACTTGTTGTAACGGACTGATGACCCCTTCTTGATCTCTTGCTCTTAATCCAGGACGAAAGTCAGTATTATCATCCATAATCATCCCATCGGCCAGAACATCAAATCCCTCTTTCTGAATAGCCGAACGAATAGTTTTATATAATAATTTTTTACTGTAGAACCAGCGGCATTTTCTAAAGAACAATTTAAAGCCTGTAATAAACCATCTAAATATGGTGGCTTCCCTTCTTGATCCCACTTTATTTTATCAGCGACAAACAAAACTAAATCTATGTCCGAATAGTTTTTCTTCAATGTTGTATGGCATTCAATCGCTGATAAAATTTCATTGTCTTCAATACCAAAATCCATTTTCGCAATAGACTTAGAAATTTTTTGATGAATTATCATTGGAAAGGCCATTTCTGCTTCGTTTAATTCAATCCCATATTTTTGTGCGACACTAATTCTCTGATTATTTGGATAAACCGCAGAGATATCATGCAAATATCCTGTAATACTTACTTTTTCTGGACTAGTTAAATATTTTTCACCGAGTTGATAGGCATACTCTCCAACTTCCATACAATGATAATACGTCTTCTCACAGTTTTTACTCACTAAATATTGTTTAATTTCATTTTTCAACACCTGTTGATGATCCCTTTCCACAGCCCTTTCTCATTCCGATTACTCTTCTAGATAAATAAAGTATACTCCTTTCATCCTCTAGCAACCTTTTATTTTTTATTAAATAAACAACTAACTAAATTGAAAAAATTGAAACTTTTTGGTCCTCAAATTCGTCTATAACTAATAGGACGTTCAATTTTGTATAACGTGGAGGTGTATTTTTTAACTTTTTCATTAACCAAAGAGGAGTGAAAGTATGCGACATAAGAAAAGAAAATTCAAAATAAACGGGTATGTATTATTTAGTGCGTTAATCCTCATTGTTCTTGTTTTCATTCAAACGTTCCTTTTAACTCAACCCAAGATAACAAGTAAAAATGATGATACTGTGCAGACATTGACTAAAAATTCAACTGCAAAAAAAGATTCCCCGACCAAGTTAGAAAAGGAATCAACACACATGACTATTTCATCAAAAAAATATGCTTACTCAGCAGACAAAATCAGAAAATATATAACTGGAGAAGAACCTTACAAAGGTGAAAAATTAGTATTCTTAACCTTTGATGATGGCGTTAATAATCAAATAACCCCACAAGTCCTAGATACATTAAAAAAGCATAACGTCCACGCAACTTTTTTTCTTGTAGGAAATACCCTAACTTCCGAAAATCAAAAGATAGTGAAACGCGAAGTTGCAGAAGGGCATTCAATAGGCTTTCATAGTTCAACTCATGATTATGCAACGTTATATCCAAACGGGATTGTCAACACTGAAGAAATACAAGCGGAAATAGCAACCATGGAGAACTCTCTTAAAAAGATATTGGGCGAAACATTTCAAACAACTCTCTGGCGATACCCAGGAGGTCATATGTCATGGGGAGGTACAGAAAAATCTGATGAATTATTCAAACAACTTGGCATCCATTGGATTGACTGGAATGCGATGGTTGGGGATGCGGAGCCGTTAGACAGACAGCCTACTACAGTCGCAGAAATGCTCGCTTTCCATCAACATTCACTTGAGGTTTATCCGGATTATAATATTAGAGTAGTCTTAATGCATGATTCAGTAGATAAGGAATTAACAAAACAAGCATTGCCACAATTAATAGAGTTTTATCAAGCAAATGGTTATCAATTTGGCGTGTTATATTAAAGCAACTCGGAACACTAAAGGAAGCATTTCTGGTCTTAGTCAATGTTGATTTTCTACTTAATTACACACAAAAACACCCTCTTGCTCAGCAAGAGGGTGTTCGTTTGTCGAATAGTAAAGATTAACGACGGATTTCTTTGATACGAGCTGCTTTTCCGTGTAATGCGCGTAAGTAGTAAAGTTTTGCACGACGTACTTTACCGTAGCGAACCACTTCAATTTGAGCAACACGTGGTGTGTGTAATGGGAATGTACGT
>SKEN01000276.1_pt1 | contig 42024 bp, 36 predicted proteins | sample 4826711 | NCBI WGS metagenome assembly SKEN01 (sample SAMN11008808, study PRJNA524170) | human gut metagenome | biome: Human fecal sample; material: Feces; isolation source: fecal sample from pouch patient p39 | host: Homo sapiens | place: Israel: Tel-Aviv | collected 2015-02-10 | reverse complement strand
GCCGGTGGGTTCATCTGCCAGAATGATAGCGGGTGCTGCCGCCAGCGCACGGGCAATGGCTACTCGCTGCTGTTGACCGCCTGAGAGCTGATTGGGCAGGGCATCCAGACGGTCGCTCAGTCCAAGCGTCTGCACGATCTGCTGCACAAAAGCCTTGTTTACCTTTCCGCCATCCAGTTCAGTGGGTAGAATGATATTTTCATATACATTCAGCACCGGAACAAGATTGTAGCTCTGAAATACAAAGCCGATTTTCCTGCGGCGAAAGATGGTCAGCGCTTCCTCCTTCAGGGAGAAAATATCCTGTCCGTCCACTATGACCGTGCCGCTTGTAGGGCGATCCAGCCCGCCCAGCATATGCAACAGCGTGGATTTTCCGGATCCGGATGTGCCGACAATTGCAACAAACTCTCCCTTCTTCACACTTAAATCAACTCCATCCAACGCATGAACTGCGTTATTACCGGAGCCATAAATCTTTTTCAGGTCTTTTGCCTGTAAAACCTCCATAAACGAGTACCTCCATGAAAAAATCTGTATGTATGAAAGGAAATGATCCTTTGATACATACAGATTATCGCATAGGATTCTTTCCACATTCTTTCCGGCAGAAAATGAAATCTAACAGTTTTGATAGAATTGTTGTTATTTCGGCAGAAATATGGAAAACGTACTTCCTTTTCCCGGAACGGAAGCAACCTTGATATAACCGCTCTCACCGGATATAATCTGTCGGGCAAGGTATAAGCCGATGCCAACCCCTTCTTGTTCCTGAACAGCATTTGAACGATAAAAACGGGAAAATATCTTTGCCTGCTCGTTTTCCGGGATACCTGAACCGGTATCCGATATATCGATCCTTGTAAACATTTCGTAATTTACGGTAGAAATCGTGATTGTTCCATGCTCCGTATATTTGATGGCATTGTCTACAATATTAGCCAGTGCTTCCGCTGTCCATTTGAAGTCAAATGTAGCGGAAATATCTGTATCGTACAGATATATGGATAATCCTTTTCCAGAAGCCTTGGCGGCATATTGTTCTACTACGCTTTCAAGCAGCGGCTGAAGTGATGCTTGCTGAGGGGAAAGTGAAATGATCCCATTTTCCAGTCTGGAAAGTTTTACGAGAGAATCAATCAGAAATCGTAGCTTTTCCGATTGTTTGTACAGTGCCTCCACGTTTTCCTTTGCCGATGCAGGAAGAGTTTCCTCCATCAAAAGCTCGCTGTATAACAGCAGGTTTGCAATCGGCGTTTTCGTCTGGTGCGAAATGTCCGCAATCAAGGATTTGATTTTGTCTTTTTCCTGTGCCATATTTCGAGAAGATGCTTCTGCGGCAGAAAGATAGTGTGCAAACTTTGTTTCCAAAGCAGACAGCTGGCTTTCATCAAAAGTGATTTCAGAAAAAGAACCGGTCATGGCAGCGTCCAGCATCCTTTCGATTTCTTCCATCGTTTTTCTGACCTTTCTCCGCTCCCATAATACAACAGCTGCCGCCGCCAGAGAACACAGCAGTATGATCACAATGCCGGTTTTATTCATCTTTTGTCACCCAGCTATAACCGATTCCATAGACGGTTTTAATGTATTTCTGTGCCCCAAGCTTATCCCTCAGACGCTTGATCGTAACAGACAAAGCATTTTCATCCACATATTCAGCACCATCTGTCCAGATCCTGTCTACAAGGTCTCCACGGGTCATGGTTCGACCACGATTTTCAACAAGCAGACGCAGTAATTTTTGTTCTGTTTTACTCAATTCCACTTTTGAATCTCCCACATAAAAGGTCATTGCTTCAAAGTCAAAGTGAAAAAGATCAATATGGATCGGTGCATTTTTATGGCTTGACGTTTGCTTTCGCAGTTGGGTATTCACCCTTGCCCGCAAAACCGAAAGAGAAAAGGGCTTGGTAATGTAATCATCAGCGCCCCTCTCCAGTCCGTCCACGATGTCCAGATCGGTATCATTGGCAGTCAGCAGAATAACAGGAATCCCGGGTGTGGTTTCCTTGACCTCCCGTAGCAATTCAAGCCCACTGCCATCCGGCAGATTGATATCTAACAGAATCAGGGATACACCGCCGCAAAGCAGCTGCTCCTTCGCCGTTTTCAGGTCTTTGCAGGAAATAACCTTCCGATCATCTACTTTCAGTGCTTTGCATAAACCTTGATTCAAACCAATATCATCTTCAACAATCAATAATTGCTCCATATATCTCACTCCCTCGTTACTCAAAGGTATTCGGCAAAGATAATAAAAAGACACAAAAATAACCGCTTCAGCCTCGCAAACTGAACGGTTATTTTCAATCAATTAAGTATGTGGACTAACCGTCTATCGGCAGCACACTTTTTCTATAATCATATTAGCACGCATATGTGACAATGTCAAAAAATTTCTTCATTCTCTTGGTTATTAATCTCCTTGATCAGCTGTACTGCCTTCTCTGCATCATCGGTTTTCACGAATATATTCACACCATATATTCCAAATCCAGGTGCTCCATGCATTGCAACATTCGCACCTGCTTCCTGGGAAAAAGCTTTCATTTCACTTTGCTTTAACATTTCTACGAGCTGTTCTGTCTCTACTATATTCTGTGCATTATAAATCTTTGTCCATTCTGTCTTAGATTGGGAAGTTTCTTTTCTCTCCTTTTTTCTTTTCTACTTATTACATACGTTTTCTGTACGTGAAACGCAAAATAATAAGTAGAAAATCATAAAAAGACCTTCTATATTATTATAGGTAAGTTCTCGCCATCATCCCTTGCCTTTTTCTCGATGTTCCTTTAGTTTAAGAAACGATTCGTCACTGATACAGTGTTCAATACGGCAGGCCTCCGTTTCCGCTATATTAGGTCTTACTCCCGCAGATATAAGCTGCTCCTTAAAAAATTTATGTCGTTCATAAATTTTTTCCGCAACCTTTCGCCCTTCCTCTGTTAAAGAAATGAAGTGCTTATCATCCTTTGTAAGAAAACCGCCATCACATAAGACATTAACTGCATGGCATACGCTTGGCTTTGATACTCCCATGTGTCGAGCGATGTCTACCGAGCGGACACTTCCAAATTTTTTATAGAGAACCAAAATTGCTTCTAAATAATCTTCTCGAGATGCATAAAGGTTCATAAGTTCTCCTTTACTGAACCAGTTTCCAGCCGATGGCCTCCTGTCTGGCCGATACAAAGTCGGCATATAGGCCCTTCTGCCGGATCAGCTCTGCATGAGTGCCGCGCTGGACAATGTGAGCGTTGTCCAGCACAATGATCTGGTCGGCGTTCCGAACAGTTTTCAGCCGGTGGGCAATCATGATGATGGTCTTGTCGTGGGTCAACGCCTCAATAGCCCGCTGCAATTCATCCTCGTTCTCCGGGTCAACACTGCTTGTTGCCTCGTCCAAAATGATGATGGGTGCATTTTTCAGCATGGCGCGGGCGATGGAAATACGCTGTTTCTCGCCGCCGGACAAAGTGCCGCCGCCCTCGCCAATCACAGTATCATAGCCCTCCGGCAGAGCGGAGATAAAGTCATGGCAGCAAGCCTTTTTCGCCGCCTCAACCACCTGCTCATGAGTGGCGTCCGGGCAGCCAAACTTGATATTGTTCTCAATCGTATCTGCAAATAGGTACACGCTCTGAAACACCATCGAGATATTCTTCATCAGGCTGTCCAGCTTGAAATCCCGTATATCCGTACCACCTATGGTAATCTTCCCGGCGTTCACATCCCAAAAACGGGCAATCAGGTTACACATCGTTGTCTTTCCTGCCCCAGAAGGTCCGACAATAGCTGTAGTCGTTTTTTCGGGAATGGTAAAGCTGACCTGATCCAGTATCTTGCGGTCTGCGTAGGAAAAGTCCACCTTGTCAAACACGATCTCACTGGACTTCGGCGTAATGTCAGCGCCTTTCTCGTCCATCACCGGCATGTCATCAATGGAGTTTGCCATATCCATCGAGGCCGCCAGCATTTGAAGCAGAGAAGCCATGTTCCCGGCGTTCTCCAAATCGTTGAACACCATGAAAGAAGCAATCACCAAAATCAGGCCGTAGGCTAGCGGCAGAGAGCCATCCAGCCAGAACCAGATTGAGGCCAAAAGCAGCAAGACGCTGAACACCCGGACAACCACTTGCTTGATAGCGTCATAGGGAACGCTGGCTTTTGTCAGTTTCAGGTTATCCCTGCAGCTTGCCTGAATAGCGTTTCCAATGGATTGAGTGCTATCCCGTTCTAGCCCAAATGCCTTTACAATCCCCATGCCCTGAATGTACTCCAACACGGACTCCACAAGGGACTCCTGCGTGTGCTGGCGCACCGAGCTTAGGGTCGCAGACTTGCGGAGGGCCAGTTCCGCCGCCGCAAGGTAAATCAGGACACCGGCAGCGGCTACAAGTCCAATTCGCCAGTCGAATATCAGCAGGACGATGACAAGGGCAACCGAGTTAAAAAATCCGCCCAGCACCGACACCAGGACACGGGCCGCCGAGTTCTCTACATCGCCCAAAGTTGTTGTGACAATGGCGGTAATATTCCCGATACTATTCTTGTTGAAGTAGCCCATCGGGATGTAGCGCAGCCGATCTCCGATGTGGATACGCTTTTCCGCCACCATGCAATAGCCGGTTTCTGTCTGCTCCATCGTGGAAAAATAGGTCGTGATGATACGCCCAATGAGGGAAACGGCCATAATTCCCAGCGAAAGCCAGATAAACTTTCCGTCCCGGTTGTCAGATACTAACGCGCCGATCACTACAAAGAGGGCGGCAAACTGCATGGCTGAAAACAGCCCGGACAGGAATGAGAATAACAGGGATTTTTTTAGAAGCTCCTTTTTGCTGCCTGCAAAAGCAAAGATTTTTTTCAATGTTCCATACATCTGACAACACCCCCTTACATCTGGTCTTTCGCGCCGATGTGCGCCTGCCACATATCCCGGTAGAGGGGGCAGGTTTCCAGCAGCTTCTCATGCGTACCCTGTGCGTGGATGGTTCCATCCTTCACCACAACGATGTTATCTGCGCCAACAATGGTAGACAGCCGGTGTGCGATCACAATCAGGGTCTTGCCGACAGTTAAAGTGGAAATGGCTTTCTGCACCAGCGCCTCATTCTCTGGGTCGATATAGGCAGTTGCCTCGTCCAAAATGACAACCGGCGCATTTTTCAGCATGGCGCGGGCGATGGCAATCCGCTGGCGTTCACCGCCGGAAAGATGGGAACCGGCGCTGCCGACAACCGTATCATAGCCATTATCCAGCTTGCGGATAAAGGCGTCGCAGCCGCTTTGTTTGGCTGCCTGCTCCACCTCTGCGTCCGTGGCACTGGGTCTTCCCATGCGGATATTCTCCCGGATACTGCGGTTAAACAGGTAGTTGTCCTGAGATACATAGGAAATCTGGTCTGCAATTTCAGACAGCGGCATATCCTTCAGCTCATGGCCGCCGAGGGTAATGCTGCCGGATGTAACATCCCAATACCCGGCAATCAGCTTCGCCACCGTAGACTTGCCGGAGCCGGACGGCCCTACAAGGGCGGTCATGGTTCCGGGGTGGATGGCGAGATTCACATCATGCAAAACCTCTGTTGTCCCGTCATAGGAAAACGACACAGACCTAAGAGAAATGCCGGTATCTTCCAGCTTGATCGGCGTTTCTTTATGGTTCAGTTCTTCGGCGTTCAGAAGCTGGCTGATTTCTTCCACATTTGTCCCCAGCACGGCCAGATCGTCCGTAAAGGTAAAGGCCGCGATAATCGGCCCGATCAGCCCCAGCGAGAAAATCACAATGGACAGGAAGGTGGAAAGCTCCAGACTGCCGGAGAGCCAGAATGCAAAACCGCAGGGCAGCACGCAGATCAGCACTGAGGGCAGGATGGCGTTGTAGGCGCTCATGGTTTTCTGGTTTTCCCGCACCCAGTCCACATAGTAGTTGGCGTTATAATTCACCGCGTCAGAATATTTTTTGTAGGAACCGGCGGATTGGCTGAACGCCTTTACCACCTCAATCCCGCCGATGTACTCTACAATGGCATTTGCCATCTGCTTGCCTGCCTTGACAGCACCCTCCCATTTGACGGGATAATTCTTCATACCGGTAGACATGACAGCAAGGCCCACCATCAGCGTAACAAGGGACAGGAGCGCCATGCGCCAGTCCAAAAGGAACAGGTACACGGCGATTACAAGCGGCACCAGCACATTTGCGGTCATTTCCGGGATCAGATGTGCAAAGGTCGATTCCATGCCTTCAACCCGGTCAACAATCGTCGTTTTATACTGTCCAGAGGGCATATCCAAAATCGTCCCCATTGGCACACGGGCAAGTTTCTCGGTAATGTTCTCCCGCAGATCGCGCAGCGTGTAATAGGTTGCTGTGTGAGAAATGACTGTTGAAAGATTGGCGAAAACAACCTTTCCCAAATAACCGCACAATGCAACGATACAGGCCGTCATATAACTGGAAAAATCCTGCTCTCCCGACAGCATCAGTGTGACAATATGCGCCACGCAGAAATAGGGCACCATCTGGCAGGCCACGCCTAATACCGCAAGGATAATACTGCCAATGAATTTCCCGTGATAGGGTTTGCCCCATCCCCATAAAGTTCCTATGGGTGAGTCTTTCTTTTCCTCCTTCATTTTGTAGACACCCCCTTTATAAAATAGTTTCGGATTTTTTCAAGACCGGCCTCATCCATTTGAAATTTGTCGATGATGGAACCGTCCTCAAAATGGACAATATCCGTACAACAATCTAAAAGCAGCTCAAGATCATGGGTAATGACATACAAGGTAATGCCTGCATCCCTGACTTGTTTCAAGACATTGGCAACCTCTTTCATGTGTTTGTAATCAAGACCGCTGGTCGGTTCGTCAAAAAATAAGATAGAACGCTTGGATGCGATTGCCGAGGCAATTGCTACCCGCTGCTTTTGGCCGCCGGAAAGGGACATAGGGTGTCTGTCTTTGAAGCCGATTAAATCTAACTCGGCAAGGATTTCCTCAGCCCACTCCTGATTTTCCTCCTCCATACTGATCAGGACTTCATCCAGCACAGTTTCCGTGAAAAGCTGGTGATTGACTTCCTGCATCACCATGTAGCAGGTATTTAGTCTGTCTTTAGGCCGATAAGTTCTGCCGTTCCAGATCACCTCACCGCAGCGCTTTTCAAGGCCGCAGAAACACCGGGAGAAGGTGGACTTTCCAGCTCCATTATTCCCGATGATCCCGACAATACGATTTGCGGGGATTTTACTTTCCCGGATGTGCAGCGTTTCCGGTTCGTTTTTGTAGGCAAAGCAGAAATTGTGAAGTTCCATTTGCTGACCGGCCTGGGGCAATGCTTTCGGCGGCAACAAATCTTCAAGAATAAAGGTACGCAGCCCCAACTTGGCTCTCTGTTGCTCCGTCAGGCTCTCAAACTCCGCTGCGGAGTAATCTTTTTCCACCTTTCCACCGGTAATATAGATAAAACGATCCGCAAGACCGCGCAGATAGTAGAGCCGATGCTCTGACACTATAATTGTTTTCCCCTGCGACTTCCAAAACGCAAGTATTGCTCTCAGATCCAGGATAGAGGAAGCATCCAGGTTGGATGACGGCTCATCCATAACCAGCACATCCGGCTCCATGATGGATACCCCGGCACAGGCAATTTTTTGCTTTTCCCCGCCGGAGAGATGAAAGATATTGCGTCCCATCAATTTCTCCAGGCGGAAATTCCGGATGGTCTTATCTAATCGTTCCCGAATACTTTGCTCCGGCTGGCCGAGATTTTCACACCCGAATGTGATTTCGCTGGTTGTGTCCACATTGAAAAATTGTGAGCGGGGGTTTTGAAACACGCTGCCAACCGTTTTCGCGGTATCATAAAGGGGCTGTTCCGAAACCTTTGCCCCATTTACCCACACTTCTCCATTCATTTTTCCTTCATAGTAATGGGGAATCAGACCGTTGATCAGTCTGGTAATTGTCGTTTTTCCACAGCCGCTTTCGCCGCAAAGTACGACGCATTGACCGTCCTCTACGGTCAGATTTATATCATGGACTCCACCAGCGTTCTCGTTTTCTTCTCCATAAGAGAAAGTCACATGGTCAATCCGTATCATAGGTTCACCCCCCTTCCGTCAAAAAGAAATCTGCTGCTGAAACAAAAACAAGGCAAAACAGATAACGCAAAACAGAATCGCAATCAAATCTTGAACATGGAAACCGATCTGGCACACGTTTGTACGTTTAACGGGGGCTCCAAGCCCCCGTGTCAACGCAGCAGCAGAAAGTTCATCACCAATCTTCACAACGGACACCATCAAAGGAACAAGGCGATATTCCACCATCAGGAAAGGATTTTTCCCGCCGAATCGTATGCCCCGCATTTTCATTGCATCCCGGATGGCCTGATATTCTTCGCTGATGGTTGGGAAAAAGCGAAAAATGACAGACATTGGAATCACGATTTTTTCCGTGATGTGCATACGCTCCATTGCGCCGATAAACTCACTGATCGAAGTAGATGAGATCAGATAGGCACCTGTCATAATGCCGGGCGCAAACCGCGTCATGATAGATGTCACTGCCAGCACGATGAACGAGAGTAATCCGCTCAAACTCGTAAGGGCAATCCGTTCCAGTATAAAGCAAACCGCATATAGCACCAGATATTTTCCTGCTGTTTTGAAACGGCGTTCCGACAAAATCAGAGCAACGGGGACAAGGCTTAGACACGGCTTAACGATGTTCATAATTCCTTCGTTACTGGTACTGAACATCAGTGTTGTAATCGTCAGCAGCAGAATGAGCTTTGTCCGGGGATCAAGCAGGATTCCTTTTCTTTTTTCGGTTGTTGCTGAAAATGATAGCCCGTTCATCACACAATGCCCGCTTTAGCAAAATGCTTTTTCAGAAGCGCCTTACCTAAAAGTCCGCCCAGGATCGCAAAAATGAAGATTCCGGCGATTACCAGAATAATGCTCCACATAGGCATAACAGCCATTACCCTGTCAGCGTATTCCTCACCAAAGCTGGCCGCAAAACTGGCCCAGGAATCCTCAACCATGAAATACATGGGGATATATGTACCAACCATCCAAAGGCTGAACACCGCATACCCGATCAGGCTCTTCTTGGCGCTTTTATAACCGCCGGATTTCAAGATCAGATCTCCCAGCAGCCCAAAAATCACGCCCATCGGTACACCCCAAAATCCCATACCAGTCAGCCCCATCAGCAGGCCGCTTAAAATTCCCATAATTGTAACCATGCCGAATTTTTTAACTCTGGTCAGGAACAGCATGAACGGGATGCCGGTAATCAAAGACCACAATGCTCCGAGGATCGGCAAAAAGATAGGTACAAAGCCGACGGGAATGGCGACACAGCAGCCAATCACAAAGTAGAGAACGGTGAACAGGCCGAGGTTAATCAGGTCTTTTGCTTGTAACTTGTTACTCATAACGAATACCTCCATTCATTTGCTGGTTAGCGTTTTCTAACCTCTCTATAAGATACCATAGTTAGCAGTAGCTCTCTACAACCAATCATCTTTTTGGCTCCAAACAGCAACGAATTTTTTTATTGACTGACTTCGCTTACAATTCTATAATATGATTAAAATCAAGGGCAATGAGCCAGACAAATCGACAGGAGTTAAAAATGAAGATTGATGATATTATTAGAAAATGTATTGAAATTCCCGGCGTTTCAATAAAACGTAGCGAGTTCAACGCAGAACTACTTATGAAAACTAAGGAAGGAAAAGGGTCTATGACGTTTTTTCAACTTTTCCCCGGACTTACTATTGCGTATATTTTTATAAATTCTCCGACATGGGCAGCTCCAAATTTGGGTGAAGATAGTTTCATTAAAAAAGGGCCTTTGCTCCTAAACTATTGCGTGACTGGTCGTTGCGAGATTATCTTGAATAACGGAAACTTTGTATATGTGAAAGATGGAGATATTTCTCTCACGGAGTGTTTTGCCCAAAAGCAATATGTCTATCCTCGCCGTATCTATGAGGGAATGGAGCTTTTTGTTGATACTAATACACTGGCAACAGAGAGTACATGGATGCAAAAAGAGTTTGGCATAAACATCCCTAAAATCATTGAACTTTTTTGCCCAAACGATAACACTTATATCTCAGCAGTTACTCCTGAAGTTGAAGAAATATTGATTAAGCTCTGGGAACTTTTTGATATTGCGCCTCCGTTTTCGATTTCTCAAATGAAGATATATGTTCTGGCTCTATTTTCATTACTACAAAATCTTAACAATATCCCCCCATCGCAATCCTGCACATTTTTTACTGAAACACAGGCAGATATAGCAAAACGTGTTGAAAAAATTATCACTTCCGATTTGCGGCAACATCATCCTGCATGGGAATTGGCAGCTCAGTTTTCTGTCAGCGAAACCAGCTTAAAAAACTATTTTCGTGGCGTTTTTGGTCAAAATATTTCCATCTATCTACGGGAAGTCCGAATGAAAAAAGCTGCAGAGTTACTGACTTCTACAAGATTGTCCGTTGCAGAAATAGCAGAGTTGGTCGGCTATATGAATCAAAGCAAATTTGCATCAGTTTTCAAAAAACAATTCAGCCTATCGCCATTGGAATACCGGAGGTCAAAGAATTTGGAAAACCGATAAGAACAAAGCCGGGATTTGCCACTTGTCAGCAAAATCCCGGCCTTTCTTATGCCTAAAATCTCATGCGGAAATCAACTCTTGAAAAATTATTTCCTCCGCCTGCGCCTTCAGCGTGTTCATCAGCCCCACCCATGTGGAGACGGTAGTTCTTTTGTCCCACAAAAAAGCTGACAGTTATATCCACATTAATGTGGAGTTTGGAGAGGGCGAGGGCAAGATTCCGGTAGATAGTATTGCTAAAAGAGCCGAAGCGTAAGTCGTCATTGGTTTGTGTAAACGCAAAGAAACGGCGGCTCTGATTTCTCAAAACCGCCGTTAGGGTAATAACTTAAAATGGGCGCGCAAAATCACCTGCCCCAACCAACGTTTTTTTTCTTTCCCCTTAGTCGGGGCAGGTTCATGCGCTATGTAATTATTTTTTCGTGACTGATTCTTTCAGCCGTTCATAGGTTTCTGCGCTAATATCATGTTCAATCCGGCAGGCATCAGCCTCCGCCGTTTCAGGATCAACGCCTATGGATATAAAGTGCTTTGTAAAAAAGCAATGGCGTTCGTAAATTTTTTCAGCCACATCCCGGCCAAGGTCGGTCAGGTGTATATAATGGTTTTCGTCTGTTGTCAAAAAGCCACCCTCCCGTAAAGTTCCTACTGCGTAACATACGCTGGGTTTTGAAACTTCCATGTGCCGGGCAACATCCACAGAGCGCACCATACCGAGCTTCTTTTGGAGTATAAGCACGGCCTCCAAATAATCCTCTCCGGCAGTATGAAGTTTCATAGGCAGCTCCTTTCGCCATTAAGCAAGACTCCATCCAGCCGCACTCTTTCGGATATTGACAAAATCCTGATAGATACCGGGCTGTTTCAAAAGTTCCTCATGGTTTCCTTGCTGTGCAATCTGGCCGTTGTCTATAACTAAAATCTGATCAGCAGTTTGGATCGTATTCAGACGATGAGCAATTACAAGCAGGGTCTTTCCCTTCACCAATTCGGAAATAGCTTCCTGAATATAGCTTTCATTGTCTGTATCCACACTTGCGGTAGCTTCGTCCAAAATGACGATAGGCGCGTCTTTCAGGATACAGCGGGCAATCGAAATGCGCTGCTTTTCGCCCCCAGAGAGTGTCGCACCACCTTCGCCAACCACCGTTTTGAACCCATCAGGCAAAGCCATAATGAAATCATAGCAGCGGGCTTTTCTGGCAGCCTCATAAACTTCTTCTTCCGTAGCATCCGGTTTTCCCATACTGATATTGTTGTAAATGGTGTCCTGAAACAGATACACACGCTGGAATACCATGCTGATCTGATCCATCAATTCCGACAGAGGTACATTGCGAATATCCACGCCCCTTATCGTCACATTGCCAGATTTTACATCCCAAAGTCGCGCCAGCAAGTTTGCAATGGTGGACTTACCACTACCGGATGGCCCAACCAGTGCTGTCATAGAATTTTTCTTCATGGCAAAACTGATATGATGCAGAACCTCTTTGTCCTGATAAGCAAATGTAACATCGTTGAACTGGACTTCTGGCTGTGCCTGAGCTGGAATATGCTGCTTGCCATTGTCGGAAAGTTCTGGTTCATCCAGTACCGCTTCAATGCGATCAAGGGCAGCGTTCATAACAGTCAGTCTGGATGCTTCTCCATAGAGAGCCTTCAACGGGCCAAAAAGATCAAATACAAACAGCAGAACACCCAACACATAAGCCAAAGAAAGCACACCGCTCTGTTCCAACACAATAGACAGACCGAAAATTGCTGCAATACCAATACCATAAAGGATATTCAGCCCCATTGTCCACGGGGTCATTTTCTGTTCAAAGTCAAACGATGTATTTCTGGAACGCTTGAAATTGCCGGACAGTTCTTCGGATTTTTCTCCAAGCAGGTTATAGCTCTTAATAACACCAATACCCTCCACAAAAGACAGCACCGCATCGGTCAGCCGTTCGCTCTGCTCCTGACGGCCTGCTGCTTCTCGCAGGGAAACTTTGTTCATCCCCTTAGATACCAGCCATGCCAAAATAGTAACTATCGAGGCGATCAAGCCAAGCTGCCAATTCAGATAAAACATGAACGCCAGCAAAACCAACGAGGATAGCAGATAGCTCATCATGTTTCCCAGCGTACTCATAGCAACTTCTTCAATGAACACCATGTCGGTACTGAGGACTGAACTGATCTTGCCAATATTGCCGGAAGTGAAGTATCCCATTGGAAGTTTCCTCAGATGGCCGCCCAATTCGATACGCTTGTTGGCAAACATCAAATATCCCGCTGCACTTTGCAGGCTGTCACTAAGATAGTGGACGAGCATCTGAACCAGCACAATAGCGGCAAGGCCAAGTCCCACATAAAGACAAGTCTGCCCGGTAATCGTCTTATTTGCAAATCCACTCAAAACCACAAAGGCCAGAAAAATCGGCATTTTGGACAGAATGGATTCCAGAAACGCACAAACAAATGCGCCCTGAATACGGCTCTTATAATGGTCGGAAAGTTTCAATATTCTTGAAAACAAAGCAAACATTTATTTCCCCTCCTTTGCAGTATGTACTTTCCACTCGGCGCTGTCCTGTGCCGCTTTCCACAACTTTTGATATTCTGGGCAGGACTGGATCAGCTCCTGATGTTTGCCCGTTGCAACCAGCTTTCCGTGATCCATAACACAAATCTGATCTGCGTTCATAATGGCTGGTAATTTGTGCGCGATAACCACAAGGGTCTTACCTTTTACAAGCTCTGCAATGGCAGCTTCCATCTTTTCCTCATTTTCGGGATCGGCATAGGCAGTTGCCTCGTCAAGCACCACAATTGGAGCATCTTTTAAGATTGCCCTTGCCAGAGAAATACGCTGGTGCTGACCGCCGGAGAGCATTTTTCCTGCATCACCAGCCATTGAATGAATACCCTGCGGAAGTTTCTCAAGGAACTCCATACACTGAGCTTTCTTTGCGGCCTCCACCACTTCTTCATCCGTTGCGTTCAGCCGACCAAGCCGAATGTTTTCAAGCAGAGAGGTGTTGAACAGGTATTGATCCTGCGCCACATAGGAAATACGGCTGTTGAGTGCTTCAAGGCTCATATCGCATAATTTCTGCCCACCGATGGAAATACTGCCTTTCTGTGGGTCATAATAGTGAATCAGCAGTTTCGCTAATGTACTCTTGCCGGAGCCAGATTCACCAACAAGGGCTGTTTTCTGTCCAGCTTTTGCCGTAAAGAAAATGTCATGGAGAACTTCATCCTCAATTACAACAGGCTTTCCATCCGGGCCGGGCTGTGTGGTCTGATAAGCGAAAGAAACATGGTCATAAGTAATGGTGTCATCTTTCCCGTGGAACGCATCTTCTGTCTGCTGGAGCTCTGGCGCATCCAACACCTGCTCCAATGCAGAAATTTTATAGTTGAGCTGGGGCATGGTAGGCAGGAAACCGAGAGATTTCAGCAGTGGCATACCAATACTTAAAGAAAGACACAGTACCAAGATCAAATTAGGCAAAGTAGACCAGCCAGAGAGAACGAACCATGCGCCAACAGGTAAAGTCAGAATAATGGTGCATGGAAGCAGACTGCTGTAAATTGCCATCCACGGCCACGCCGCCTTGTACCACGCCAGAGTATAGTCCCGATAATCTGATACATCTTTGCGGAACCGCTCATAGGAATCTGCGTCCTTATTGAATACCTTGACAACTTCCATACCGTTAATGTACTCAATAATGGTATTGTTCATCTTCTGTCCGGCCATGTAGTAAGGCCCCATTTTCTTCATGCCGACGGAATACATCGTCATCATGGCAATCAGACTAATCGGAATAGATGCCAGCGACAGAAGCGCCAGTTTCCAATCCACAAAGAACATTGCCACATAAACCGCAATAGGGATCATCAGATTTGCAATTCCCTCCGGCATGGAGTGAGCCAGTAAAACTTCCAGACTGTCTACATCATCCACGAACAGCTTTTTGACTGTGCCGGTGCCTTTATCCTGAATGACACCGAGGGGCAGCTTTTCAAACCGTTTTTGAAGTGCCGTTCGCAGACGGAGCAGCGTGTCATAAGCGGCTTTGTGAGAAAGATTCAGTCCCCAGCCATAGAAAAGGGCTTGCAGCACCAGACACGCCAAGACAAGAGCCACGCGCGAAATGATAAAGGATGCTCCAATAGATTCACCCATGACCAGCGGCGCTATCACCTGATAAGCCAACACAAAGGGCAGGACACCCATCAAGACGCTGACCAGCACGATGGCCGTTGCTGCATAAAGCCCCTTCTTATGAGGCCCTGCATACTCAAATACTTTTTGAAACATAATTCCAACCTCCTTATCAGTTAAAATATTTTTCGGACAGCGTTTTCAAAATTTCTGGTGAAAGCCTTTGATTTTGAATAGCCCCGTCATCATCCAACTGAACCACCTCCGTACAGGTACGAACAATAAATTCAAAATCGTGTGACACCACAAACACGATCACACCAGAGCTTGAAAGTTGTTCGATCAGTTTGCTGACACGCACCATAGAATCGTAGTCCAAACCACTGGTAGGCTCGTCAAAGTAGATCACTGGGCTGCCCTTTACGATTGCCGCACCGATAGTAACCCTCTGCTTTTGACCACCTGAAAGGGATGCCGGATGCCGTTCACGGTAATCTGATAGTTCCAGTGCTTTCAGCGTTTCATCCACTTTTTCTTTGCAATCATCCTTCATACCAAGGGATAGTTCTTCCTCCACACTGCTGGCAAAAAGCTGATAATCCGTATCTTGCATGACAAGATAGGAAAGTGCCCGCCGCTGGCGTGGTGTAAGTTTTTTACCGTCAAAGCAGACCTCGCCACGCTGCTGCTTTAGCAGACCCGTTAGAATAGATAAGAGGGTTGTTTTTCCGGCTCCGTTATGGCCCAGAATACCGATCACATCTCCTGCATGAGCTTCAAAGCTGACATTGTGGAAAATATCCGGCCCTTTCTTGTAGGCAAAACTTAAATTGTGAACTTCCAGCCGATATGTCTCGTCCTTTGTATGTGGATTTTCCTGATAATGTTCTGCATCGCGTTCCGGGTATGCTGTGCGCAGGCCATAAGAAATTCGTGTTTCTTCAGGCAGAGAGCAAAATTGTTCCCTTGTGAACTCATGCTCAATTTTTCCATTCTGAATCAGAAAGGCTCGGTCAATCAGATCGCGCAAATAATAAAAACGATGCTCTACCACAAAAATGGTGTATCCAGCGTGTTTCAGTTTTCCCATAATTTCTGCCAACCGTTTGGTAGCGGCATAGTCCAGATTGGCCGATGGTTCATCAAAAATATATACTTTTGGTCCCAGCGCATAAACAGAACCGATTGCGATCTGTTGTTTTTCCCCGCTGGATAAAGCAAAGATACTTCTGTTCAAGTAGTCTACCAATTCCAACTCTTTCGCCGCTTTTGCAATGCGGTCAATCGTTTCCTCGCGAGGCAGTCCGAGATTTTCGCAGCCGAAAGCCAATTCTCGCGTGGTATCCGCCATAAAGAACTGAGAACGTGGGTCTTGGAATACCGTTCCAACCTGTCCGGCCAATTCAGACGGCTTCATTTCCAGCAGCGAATGACCGTCCATGAGCAGATCACCTTGGATTTCTCCGGGATAAAAGTGCGGAATCAGACCATTGAGCGAGCGGATCAGGGTTGTTTTGCCGCAGCCGCTTCGCCCAGTCAAAAGAATAAATTCTCCTGTCTGTACGGTCATATCAATGCCACGGAGGGTAAAGTCTTTGCTTTCTTCATAACGAAAGCTAAAATTCTGAAATGAGATCATCGTCACACCCTCCATAAAATGATTTCCCCGATTTTAGTCTGGTCGATAAACAATAACCCGACCAAAAAGAGGATACCCAACAGCGATACCACAATTTCCCGCCACGAAAAACGGATTGGCCGCAACGCATATCGTTTGCACTCCAACTCTAGACCGCGTGTTGTGCCGGATGCTGCCAGTTCATCGGTAACTTTCAAGCACCGCATCAGCAGAGGTATCAAAATATATTCTACGGTTGCTAACGGATGGGATACCCGTTTCCACACTGTATCACTGATACCTCGAATATCCATCGTACTTCGGATTTGTCGGTATTCAATCCGTAAAGTAGGGATATATCGGAACATAACAACAAGGGGGATTGTGACCGCCTGGGGCAACCGCATCCGTTGAAGTGCCACCATTAAGTCATCCATGTATGTAGTTCGCAATATCCAAAGTCCCATCATCATGATAGGGATCAATTTTAAGACCGTCACGCCAAACACGCTCATAATCACACTTAAAACTGGAACTTGGACATAACGGAGCAGGGCATTGAGATAAGCAACAATAATATAGGTCACTATCATTTTGACAGCCCATTTTCCACCGTTACCCAAGGCAATAAACAGCCCATAAACCAACATGAGCGCGAGACTGACAACTTCTCCAGCCAAAAAATAACTGACAAAGCCAATGCCGACCAAAAGAAGTATCTTGCAGCGTGGGTCGAGGAGCGCAGAGCCATGTAGAGGCTGACGCTCAATTATTTGTTTAATTTGTGCTTCTTCCATTCAAATGTCTCCCTATAAAAATCAAAGCGCGGGACTGTTCTCAGCCCCACGCTCTGAAGTCAGGCAGCCCGCTTGCCTGTATTGCCTGATAAAGTTTCAGGGGGCTGATCCTGTTATTTTACTGAAACAAGTCCCGCTTTGATAAAGTGTTTTTTCAATGCTTTCTGACCGATAAAGCCACCAATCAGACCGCCCACCAATCCAGCAGCGACAATGACTACCAGCATGGGAACGGAAGTAATGCTCAACATCCCCTGAATGTACTCCGGGGCAATATTGTTTTTCTCCATTGCTCCGACAAATGCGCTTTGAAGAAATTTGATTGGGCATATAGCACTAAAAGCGAAGATAGCACTGAACAACGCATAAGCTGCCATCATGGATTTCATTGTGATTTCATTCCGGCTCATAACCAGAAAATCGCAGATGATACCGCCAATTACCAAGCCGATAGGAATAAACCAGAAAGCACCAACCAGCAGAAACAGGATAGCCTGAATTGCGGCGCAAATGGTAAACACGCCTTTCTTCGGAACCTTAGCCAGCAGGAGCATCATAACGATGCCATTCGGGATCGCAACAACGGACGGGTAAAATACATTTGTCACCGGGCCAGCCACGCTCATAATGGTGCTGATAACCATGCAAATAATCCACATAAGGGCCGTTAAAACACCGATGAGAATAAAATCTTTCGCATTTAACTTTTGTTTCATACACTTATTCCTCCTCACTTTATTTGGAAAATAAAAATGCGATGCGGTTAATGTTCTCTAACCACATCGCAAATTCTACCAATTTTCGTTGTTATATCCAACCCAAACTCGATTTCATTCTACCCAAAATCGGTATTTTTTTAGGTTTAGCCAATCGTATTTTCATCTTTATAGTTCTTGGGGATTACTCCATATTTCTTTTTGAACGCAGCCGCAAAGTTGCTTGGTTTTGAATAGCCAACCAGCATTGCAATCTGACTTACGTTCAAGTCGCTTTCCAAAAGCAACCCTGCCGCCTTTTCCAGCCTTTGATCTATGATATATGCGTGAACAGATGTCCCAAATAAAGAGTTAAATCCCTTTGTCAGTTTGGAAACACTGATATTTACCTTTTTCGCCAATTCCTCACAGCTTGGCGCAAAAGCAAGTTGACTGTCGATAATCCTTTTTGCTTCGGTAATCGAGTCCCTGTCACTTTTGGAAATGCTGATATAGCCCGATGAAAGAATACTGAGTTCCAATACTTCACTCAAGTACACAGACAGCAATTCAAAAACTTTGCTTTCCAAGAATAGATACCCTAAACCGCCACGATATTGCGTAAAATCTTTTACCTCCGCAAAAATGTGTTCCATATACGGGGTAACGCTCACTTTTGAAATTCCTGTCAGTAATTTCTTTTCATAAGCGTTTATTTCACTATCTTCAAAGTAGTCATTCAAAATTTTGTGAAAATAGGGCATGGGAATTTTTATATTCTTGAAAAGAAAATCTTTCTTCCCGGAATAACACAAGTATTCCATTTTACCATGTCCTCGATAAATGCAGGATTCGCCTTTCTGGATGCTGACACTTTGACGTGCATCTGCAATATTCCACGATACGCCATCATTGAAGCAAAATAAAAGTTGAATATAATCTTCGCAGCTTACACCCTGCACATTCATATCTGAAAAATAGTTCATTTTCCAGTCGGATACAACAGCACCTTGCTTTGTAACAACCTGTGAAATCTGGCCTGTTCCCATATCAGCCGGAATATCTATTGTCACTGTCTGCGGAGAGTTGGAGAGCAGATCATGGTACAGCTTCGTCATGTATTGGTTTGTCATTGTACGCCCTCCTTTCTTGGTTAGTCAAAGCTAATCATATAATACTGCATATTTTGGAAGCAGTCAAGGAAAGCCTACAGCAACAGAAGTCCTACGTCCTCTAAAACACATTTTTTCTTTTTTATTTATAAAATCGGTACTGATGAAGGAGGAAAACTTGTCCTTCTTATTAACACTGACAAAAAAAGCAAAAAACAGGCGCATCAAATGAAATTTTATCAAAAATATTTTCCAAGCTGCTTTAAGCCACGTCGGATACTGTCGCGGACACGGCTTGGGTCTACACCTTCTACTTCGGCAATCTCATTTACCGTCATTCCCAGGTAGTATCGGGCATAAATCCTCTTTGCCTGTTTCTCCGGCAGCTTCATCACAGCGGCATAGACCTGCTCCTGAAACTGTTTTTCCTCCAGAAGCATCTCCGGCGTTTGCGGCTTCAACAGCACCGCATTTTCAATGCCATTCTCACAATCCAGAGAATACTGAGCCTTATAGCGATACATCTTTCGCTCATACGCAGCCTCCGCACGTTCAGCTGCTCGAATAGTCTCCATTACTTCCTCTGTCACATCTACAAAAAAGTCTGTTGTATAAACATCAGGATAAAGTTCCCGAAGGTTAATTTTCTTCATTATATACCTCCATTTCGATTCACGGGTGATTGACGAGTGAATCGAATGGAGGCGGGGACCGACACCGGCAGACAACCGGAGCATCTCCGAAAAAATGGTAACAAAAAACGCCAGATTTCCGTGATGGAAAACTGGCGCGCCAAGAACAGTCACTATTATACTGAATTACATGGAACGATAATGCCGATGCAATGCTAAACTTACCCGGAGGAGGAGCAATGCTTTTTTTAACTGATGCAGATCATGCGAACTTTGGAAACGCAAACAGGACACGGTAACTTAACCTCCAAGTGGCTACCGTGTCCCTATAAGTCGTCATTGGTTTGTGTGAACGCAAAGAAACGGCGGCTCTGATTTCTCAAAACCGCCGTTATGGTAATACTTCAAAATGAACGCGCAAAATTACCTGCCCCAACCAACGTTTTTTTCTTTTCCCTTAATCAGGGCAGGTTCATGTGAATTATTCTTTCGTGACTGATTCCTTCAGCCGTTCATAGGTTTCTGCACTAATATCGTGTTCGATCCGACAGGCATCGGCCTCCGCCGTTGCAGTGGCAACACCTATGGATATGAGGTACTTTGTTAAAAAGCAATGGCGTTCGTAGATTTTTTCAGCAGCATCCCGCCCAAGTTCTGTCAGGTGCAGATAATGCTTTTCATCCATTGTCAAAAAACCGCCCTCTCGCAAAGTTCCTACTGCGTAACATACGCTGGGTTTTGAAATCTCCATGTACCGGGTAACATCCACCGAACGCACCATACCGAGCTTCTTTTGAAGTACCAATACAGCTTCCAGATAGTCCTCCCCAGATGCATGAATCTTCATCTTTAGTCATCCTCAAAGGCAAAGAACTTTTGCAACCGTTCCCGGCTTATTCTGTTCCATCCATCACTCCATAGCACTTTTCCGTTTTCTATAAAGACAAAGTAATTGCAGCACTCCGCAATCAGCTCCGGGTCATGAGTAACAATAAACAAGGTTTTCCCCAACGAACTCAATTCCCGCAAATTCTCTGCCACTTTTTTCATGTGCCGATAATCCAATCCGCTTGTAGGCTCGTCAAAAACAATAACCTGTTTATCAGACGCAATCGCGCTGGCAATCGCTACCCTCTGTTTCTGTCCGCCGGACAACGACATAGGATGGGCGTCTCTAAATTCTGAAATGTGCAGACTTTCCATAATACTTTCTGCCTCATGCGCCGCTTTTTCTTCATCTGAATTATCCAGACTAAGCAAGATTTCATCCATTACACTTTCCGTAAAAAGTTGGTGGTTTACGTCCTGCATAACCATATAGCAGGTCTTAATTCTCTGATTTGCCATATAAGTTTTTCCATTCATGCTCATACAGCCTTTTGCGGTTTTGAGCAATCCGCATAAATTGTTAGCAAAAGTCGTTTTCCCGGCTCCATTGTTGCCGACTACTCCAACCACCGAACCTTGCGGAATCATCAAATCTGATATATCCAGCACCTTCCGATTTTTCTTCTTACCTCCGGAAGCATTTTTATAAGAAACTTCAAAGTCCCTGATATATAGCTGCTTTGTCGCACACACTGTGCTCTGCATTTTACTAAAATCTTCAGACCGTAAAGTTCTAATACCCAGCGCGTGCAATTCGCCTGTAGATTTCTTTTTGAAGTCGGAGATGGAAAGGTTTTCTTTTATTTGCCCGCCCTGCATATATAGAATGCGATCTGCAATATCCATCAGGTAATACAGGCGATGTTCCGCAATCACAATCGTTTTCCCCTGTGCTTTCCATTTCCGCAATACATCTTTTAATTCTCTGATTGATTTAATATCCAAATTGGAAGATGGCTCGTCCAGTACAAATATATCCGGTTCCATTGCGGAAACGGACGCACAGGCAATTTTCTGTTTTTCGCCACCGGACAGTGCAAATAAACTCCTATTCAGTAAATCTTCGATTTTTAACGCGCCTACCGTTTTTTCTATCCGCGAATTGATTTCGTCTACGTCGATTGCCAAATTCTCACATCCAAATGCAATTTCACTGGTAGTATCCACTGTAAAAAATTGTGTCCTTGGATTTTGAAAAACAGAACCAACCACACCAGACAAAGCATAAAGGGATACATTTTTTACATCTATCCCTTCCACAATCGTCTGCCCGGTAAGCGTTCCTTCGTAATAATGCGGGATAAGCCCATTTATTAAACGTGTGAGTGTAGTCTTTCCGCAGCCGGATTCTCCGCAGATCAAAACAACCTCTCCGTCATGGATAGTCAAATTTATATTTTCGATTTTTCCTTTTGAACTGCCTTGCTCATATTGAAAGGCTACATCCTTAAACTCTATCATTTCAGCCCTCCTAAAAAAGCAGGAACACCAACAGGGCAGCAGTAACAATAATCATAAGCGCAAAATCTTTCCAATGGAAACCGATCTTACAAATGCTTGTACGCTTTTTTCCGTTTCCTAATCCTCTTGTCAAAGCTGCCGCAGACAGGTCATTCCCTATTGTTACTACAGACATCATAAGAGGGACAATTCGATATTCTAATACTGCTTGTGGATTCTTGAAAAAATTTTTCCCCGTGATTCCTCTCATACGCATAGCGTTTCCAATAGATCCCGCTTCTTCGGAAATTGTAGGGAAGAACCGGAACATAACAGAAAACGGGATAATGAATGCTTCTGGTATATGCATACGCTGCATGGCAAGGACAAATTCACTAACCTTTGTAGTCGAGAGAAGATAATAGCCCATCATGGCACTTGGAAACCATCGTGTTCCAAATTGAGCCAGCAGCGATATTATAATTGTTCCTATTAGTCCCATATACGGAACAAGAAATATGTTCACCATCCATGAAACAACAAAAACAATCAAATAGATGATGGCAACCTTTTTCCTACTGCCCGAAAGCAGGAGGAAAAAGGGTACCAATGCCAGAATCGGCTTTAACCAGAAACTAATACCGTCCGTTTTTCCGTCAATCATTACAATACTGAATATTACCAGCATATATAGCTTTGTTCTTGGATCAAGCCAGAAACGTCGCTCCGAATCAACTGACAGTAATAATTCTGGTTTCATTAAACAATGCCCGCCTTTACAAAATGCTTCTTCAAAATTGCCTTGCCCAAATACGCGCCGATCACTCCGCCAACAAGGCCTAAAACAATGACTACCGGCAGCATCCAGTTAGCGGTAAGGCCCATAACGGCGTTGATGTATTCATCCGTACCTCCTTTGCTTCTGTACGCCTCAAAGAAAGTATCTCTCATAATCCACATAGGCAGCATGGAGCCGATTACCCATTCGGTAAACACGCAATATCCCAGCACAGTATGTTTCCAGCTTTTATATTCGCCAGCCTTGAAAATTAAATCAGCAAGGAAACCGAATACGATTCCAAACGGAATAGAAATCCAGCTTTGTCCCATCAGAAAGCAGAGGACGCTGACCAGCGTACCCATAATAGTTGCCGCACCGAATTTCCCGGTCTTTGTCAGAAACAGCATGAACGGGATACCGCCCAGTATTCCTAGAACCAGTGGTATAATCACTGCAAAGATAGGAATATAACCCATCATACCCGTAATGAAAAACATAACAAAGTAGATGACAGTAAAGATACCGATGTTGATAAAGTCTTTTGCATTCAATTTTTTCTTGTCCATTGTAGGAACTCCTTTCTTTTATGCAAGGCTGTCTGCCTTGATTTTCCAACCGATAGATTTTTCTCTCATGCCAACAAAATCCGCGTAAATACCTGCTTGTTTGATAAGCTCATCATGCGTACCTTGCTGAGAGATTTTACCCCGGTCGATAACGATGATTTGATCCGCATTTTTTACGGTTTTCAAGCGATGGGCGATCATAATAATTGTTTTTCCCTGAGTCAGTGCTTCAATCGCCTTCTGAAGCTCTGCTTCATTTTCAGGATCGACATTTGCTGTGGCCTCGTCAAGAATAATGATGGGCGCATCTTTCATAATCGCTCTTGCAATAGAAATCCTCTGCTTTTCGCCGCCGGAAATAGTCGCACCGCTTTCTCCGATTACCGTCTGGTAGCCCTTCGGCAATGCTGAAATGAAGTCATGGCACCTTGCCGCCTTTGCTGCCTTCACTATCTCTTCATGGGTGGCGTTAGGGGAACCGAATTTGATATTATTCTCAATCGTGTCAGGGAACAGATACACATTCTGGAATACCATGCTGATATTTTTCATTAAGCTGTCCAGCTTGTAATCTTTGACATCAATGCCGCCGATACGAACACTTCCACTGTCAACATCCCAAAAGCGTGCGATTAGATTTACCAGTGTTGTTTTTCCAGAACCCGACGGACCGACAATCGCCGTTGTGGTTCCTTGTGGGATTGTAAGCGATACATGGTCAATCACTTTTTTATCCCCATAGGAAAAACTTATATCCTGCATTTCAATATCCAGCCGGTCTGGGGTCTGCTCTTTGCCATCAATGTCAATCTGAGGACTCTGGTTGATTTCCTCCACACGATCAATAGAAGCGTCGATCATGGAAAGCATAAAGAACATTTCTCCCGCGCTTTCCAACTGGCTATATACCATGAACGCCGATACCAAAATGATCAGACAATATGTTAATTCCATCGTACCATTTATAAAAAGCGCGATAGAACAGAAAGCAGCGGTGGCACTGGCAATCCGAAGGACAACCTGCTCGGCAGCTATATAGGGAATCCGCTGTCTTTCAATAAGCTGGTTTTTCCTCTGTGTTTCGTCAATAGATTTTTCCAGTGTAGTATTTGATTGCTTTGCCATGTGGAACGCTCGCACAACGCTCATTCCCTGTATGTATTCTAGTACAGCGTCCATAAATTCTGTTTGTGCATCTAACCGTATGGGAGATAATCTTTTGGAGCAGCGCAGGAGCATTGTGTTAATTACCATGAACAAAATTACGCCAGTTAAAAAAATCAAACTGATCTTCCAGCTAAAATAGCTCATGGCAACAGAAAAGATACTTGCGTGGATTACACCAACCAAAGTCCGTACGATAACAGCAAAGGACATGCTTTCAAGGTCGCTCATAGTCGCTGTTGAAACGGATGTGAGGTTGCCCAGACTATGGCTATTGAAATAACCCATCGGCATATATTTCATACGGTTGCCAATTTGAATCCTCTTATCCTCACACATTCGGTAGCTGCCTTCGCCTTCTTTTCCATGCGCCAGATACCAGAAAATAGCGGTGCCGATCACACTGACCAGCATAATACCGAAGGCTAAAAGCGCAGTCTGTGCGGTGATATTATCATGGACTAATCCGTCCAGCACTACCAGAAGGGCAGCAAATTGCAGAGCCTCTAAAATGCACCGTATGATTTCATAAAAGAGTCCTAAATACCAGTTTCGGCTCTGGCGGCCCGCAAATTCAAAAAATTTTCTAAAAGAATGTATCATACTGTTTTCACCTCCTTTGCACCCATATGGGCTGTCCACATCGTATGATAAAGACTGCACTCTTTTAGTAATTCCTCATGCGTTCCCTTCGCTTGGATTGTCCCATCCTTTACAACAACAATCTGGTCGGCATCCGTTATTGTGGACAGGCGGTGAGCAATTACAATCAATGTTTTTCCCTTTGTCAATCGGCTGATGGCCTCCTGTATTACCGCTTCATTTTCTGGGTCAGTATAGGAAGTTGCTTCATCAAGAATCACAATCGGGGCGTTTTTTAGCATAGCTCTGGCAATCGCAATTCTCTGGCGTTCTCCACCGGACAAGTGCCCTCCGGCACCGCCAACCACGGTTTCATATCCATGTTCAAGATTCATAATAAACTCGTGGCAGCCGGAAGCCTTTGCAATCTGCTCCACTTCGGAATCGCTTGCCTCCGGTTTGCCCATACGGATATTGTTACGCACTGTGTCGTTAAACAGATAATTATCCTGCGATACATAGGAAATTAAATCGTTCAGTTGGTCGGTAGAAATTTCTTTTACGCTTTTATCACCAATCGTAATCAATCCCCCGGTCACATCCCAAAAGGACGCGATCAATTTTGCAATCGTTGATTTTCCGCTGCCGGACGGTCCTACAAAAGCTGTAATCTTTCCTTGGGGAATTGTCAGATTAATTCCTTTCAAGACCTCTTTTTCGTCGTATGCAAAATAGACATTTTCCAGAGAAATATCAAGGTTTGGCAAATCGTATTTTCCCTCTGGCCGGACAAGCTCCGGCTGGTTTAATATCCCGTCAATCTCGCCCATTACGGTGCCTATTTTTGCAATATCATCAGTAAAGAACATCGCGGCTACAAGCGGGCCTGCAATTCCCAATGACAGGACAATAACCGTAATAAAGGTAGCGGATGACAGGGAACCATTCATGTAAAACAGGCATCCAACTGGAAGTACACTAATCAACGCCGCAGGCCATACACTCATCATAATTGCCGAATATTTTTGTGTGTCTTTCATCCAGTCTAAAATCAGGTCTGCGTTTGCATGGACGGCGTCTGTAAATTTCTGATAGGAATTATCCGCCTGATTAAACGCCTTAATGACTTCAATACCGCCGATGTATTCTACCGTTGTTGCACTCATGTGATTTCCGGCTTTTACAACTTCCCCATACTTCTTGGGATATTCTTTCATCATTCCCATGTAGCACATCATTCCAACAGGAATGGTAATCAGCGATACTAACGCCATTCTCCAGTCCAGAATGAACAGATAAATGATGATTGCGATTGGTACGAGAAGATTTGAGGTCATTTCCGGAATTACATGAGCAAGGGGAACCTCTAACTGTTCAATTCGTTCCACCATGCCATTTTTTAGCTGCCCGGACGGAGTGTTGAGAATATAGCCCATCGGCACTCTGGTAAGTTTTGAGGCAATTTTCCTCCTTGCCTCGGACAGCACTGCAAAGGTTGCTTCATGGGATGCCCTTGTGGAAATCCCCATCAATATCGCTTTTAGGACAAAGCCACCGCCGGAAATCAAACACCACATCATATAAAATGATAAATCCCGATTCCCGGAGAGCAACTCAATCGTCATTCTGGCTGTTGCAAAATAGGGAACAATGCCAAAGGCAACTCCCAACACAGCAAGAACAACAGAAATGATGTAGCCCGTCTTATGCGGTCTTGCAAACTCTACAAGCCTGCCAAATGGATTGCCGCCCTGTGACTGATTCATATAAATCCCTCCTTTGATTAGTTTTCGCTAACTTTTATTCAAAAAATAAGCCGATAATCTGTCATGTGATTTACACAAACAAATTATCGGCTCTGCGTCTTAGCGTCTGGCACTACTGATAATCGTATTTTCATGTTGTCAACATCTATCAAACATTCCTGTTTGCATTTAGGACAAAATATTGGAAAGTTCTTTAGTGAAGTATCTGCTCGTATCTTTGTCCGCGTTCTGCATTTACAAAAAGGGCAGTGTATCCATCCGTTTTCGTCCACACAAAAGTCTTTTGTTTTCTGCATTTTCTTCACACCTTCTTTCCTATTTTCGATAGTATTCTTTCCAGCCATTCCCATAAAAAGAGCGCAATTCATTGATATACTTCTTTGCTTCTTCCATCGGCATGTCATGGATTACTACCTCAAAGATGCCGGAGTAAAAAGCACTGGAAACAACGTGTAAAAATCCATCTGTAATGCGTCCCTCTGCCAGAGCTTTACTTCCAGCTTGAATCAAGAATTTTTTTGTGCAGCCCGTATCCAGTTCTACTAATCCTTCTAAAAAATCCTGATAGTAGTTTCCCGGTGCTCTGGTAATCAGCAGCTTAAATTCAGAAAAATACTCATAGATATATGCAATCACGCCTTCAAAACCACGATCTGAATATTCCATGATTTTTTCATTCTGCTCGCGCTCCGTCAAAGAAGAAAAACCATTTAATGACTGCCGCAACAACTCTTTCAGCCCGTTAGCTGCTGGTTCCACAAGAAATCGGAATAATCCCTCTTTATCTGAATACCGCGTATATATTGTGCTGGTGCTGACACCAGCATTTTGGGCAATCGTCCGTATTGAAGCATCCGTATAGCCTTTTTCCAAAAATTCTTCTTTTGCGCAGGCAAGAATTTTCTCGTCAAATCCTTCAACCCTGCTCGCCATCGCTCATCCTCCTTTCTTATTAAAACTTCGTTTTAAAAACATTGTATCAAAAACGCTGTTTTTATTATAGCAGAGAAGATTTATTTGTCAAGAGGCTACTTTTCTCTTTCTTGACACACCTTGAAATAGATATATAAACTGTTTATCGACTATCCAAAACCTCCGCTTCAAATTGTAGTATTATTCCAACGGCAAAATAGGTATAATCGCACCTTTTCATCGGTACAATAAGGTTATTCCTTTGCATAAACCGGAACGATACAATATTATTGAGGTGAACGATTATGCCGATTGATGATTTAACTGCTTTAGGGCAAAAAATGCGAGAAGCCCGAAAGAATAAAGAACTGACACAACAGGAACTTTCTGATCTGAGCCATGTTTCTGTAAAGCAAATCGCCAATATCGAAAAGGGGAAAATGAATCCTTCTTATTTGATTTTGAGAGCATTGGCAAAGGTCCTGCACATCTCTTTAGATACGCTTATAAATCCAGATATTTCTCTGGAAGATGAAGGTGTCAATCAGATGAAAATGCTTTATTCCAGCTGTCCGCCAGAAATGCGTGACACCCTGTTACATCACACCTAGGAAACGGTGAGGGAACTGACAGAGTTGTCCGAAAAATTTGAAACGAATTGAGCCAGTGAGTGAAATTTAACGATTCTCTCACTGGTTCTTTTCATTTTCGGAGAAAAGAGGCAAGCACAGCAAGCGAGTACCCGCTTGCAAATTTTGAGATTCTCAGGTCCCTTACCCGAAAATTCAAAATTGCTTGTTTGGATAGTCCCAAACCCTTATGAAGAACGGAGGCGGCGCATAAGGAACGGCGGCCTTGATGTTACTCAAAACCGCCGCAGTACCCGGAAAATCCATTATGGGCGCACGAAGCTACCTGCCCTGCAACGGTTTTTTTCTTTCCCCGTCTGGCGGGGCAGGATCGCTTGGCATATTCAGTTTAGTCTTGCTCCTGTGCAGCTGCCTCCTTCAGCCGCAAAAAACTCTCGTCGCTAATGATGTGTTCAATCCGGCAGGCGTCGGCCTCCGCAGTTTCAGGGTCAACGCCCGCTGCGATAAGCTGCTCAGTGAAAAAGCAATGGCGCTCGTAGATTTTTTCGGCAACTGCCCGGCCTACATCGGTCAGGTGCAGGAAATAGTCGCTGTCCATCGTGAGAAAGCCGCCGCCTCGCAAGGTAGCCACTGCATGGCACACGCTGGGTTTTGACACCTCCATGTGCCGGGCCACATCTACGGAGCGCACCATACCCGTTTTCTTATGGAGAACAAGGATGGTTTCCAGATAGTCCTCCCCGGACGCATGAAGTTTCATGGAACATCTCCCTTCTAAAACAATTTACACAGCCCAACTAAGACTCTCCTGTTGGATATGGAACAGTTTATGGTACAATCCGTTCTTTTTCATCAATTCATCATGTGTACCGTGTTCCACCAGTCTGCCGTTATCAAGAACGAGAATTTGGTCGGCATCCACAACGGTACGAAGCCGGTGAGCAATCATAATGACCGTCTTATCCTCCACCAGCTTTGCAATGGCCCGCTGGATTAAAACCTCGTTCTCCGGATCAAGAGATGCTGTTGCTTCATCAAGAAGAATAATCGGGGCATCTTTCAGCAGAGCGCGGGCAATGGAGATTCGCTGACGTTCTCCGCCAGAAAGAGTGCTGCCGTTCTCCCCCAAGATAGTCTGATAACCATCCGGCAATCGCTGGATAAATTCGTTACAGTACGCTGCCTTTGCCGCCGCCATGACCTGCTCTTCGGTAGCGTTCATGTTGCCTACGCGAATGTTATTAAAAATAGTGTCGTTGAACAAGGTCACATCCTGAAATACAAAGGACATACAGCGCATCAGGTGTTCCGGTTCAATGGTGCGAACATCCATACCACCAATGGAAATCTGACCTTTTCTTACATCCCAAAAGCGGGCAATGAGTTTGGAAATTGTGCTTTTGCCGCTACCGGAAGGCCCTACCAGGGCTGTTACGCTGCCAGTTGGAATAGAAAAAGATACATCCTTAATAACATCGTCCTGATTATATCCGAAAGTGACGCTTTTCAGTTCAATGTCATACTTGGATACATCCTTATCCTCGCCCTCCATAGCGGGCGTGGTTAGCAGGGTACGCATACGGTTGGTAACAGTCCCTAAATGAAACAGAGAGGTTAACTGCGAAAGGATGGCAAGGATTGGGCCGTAAATCTGCGTGGAGAACATGAACAGCACCAGCAAAGGAAGCAGTTCAATTTGACCGCCAGTTATCAGTACCGTCCCGATAAAAATGGTGATACCAAGACCTGCTTGCAGAACCAGGCTGGCTCCCTGAACCAGAATACCAGAGGCCAGTTCCACCCTGATGGCGATTTTTCTCATGGCTTGGAGTGCTTTATCCAGCGTAGAGAAACGGGAACCACCAAGACCACAGGCTTTGATAATCTTTATACCTTCCAAGTATTCCTGAATCTGGCTGGACGCCTCCAATTTCACATCCACCTGTTTGTCAAACAGACGGAGTTGCAGTTTGCGTCCGCACCAGATGATAAGAAATGTGATCGGCATCGTGCAGAAAATCGCAAGGGCCATTCTCCAGTCAAAAAATGCCAGACAAACGCAGGTCAGGGTAACAGAGATGATATTTGCAATCAGCGGCGGGATGGTACTGCTGAGCATGGATTCCATGCTGCTGCAATCCGCCATCATGTTTGTGGTAATGTCGGACAAATCCTTTGTGTTAAAGAAGCTCATGGGGAGCTTGCGAAGATGCTCCGCGATCCGAAGTCTGGTCGTGCTGGCCTCCTTATAGGAAGCAATATAGGTTTTCCTATAATCGTTTTTCGCGGCCAGAAACACCAGAATAGCCGCCACCAGCCCCAAGCCGAGCAATTTCCACAATGCGGCCCACGAAATTGTTTCTCCAGTAAATGGCTTTAACAACTCCCAAAAGAGCAGGCAGGCTACCATAGACGGAAGCAACAGCGCAATATTAGTTATTGTGCAGGCCGTAATCGCTTTTTTCAGGTCGGAGTAGCCTTTCTCCGACAGCATTAACTTTTCTTTCAGCTTACTCATAGATCACACCGCCTTTCCTGTGCCAATTTTCCAGTTGATCGACTCCGTATAGCTGCTCCACATCTGCGCGTATTTTCCGTCCTTCTTCAGCAGCTCGTCATGGGTGCCGGATTCAATCAGACAGCCCTTTTCCATGACAAGGATCTGGTCAGCATTACGAATCGTAGACAGGCGATGGGCGATCATTACAACCGTTTTATTCTGAATCAGCTTTTCAAAGGCTTTTTGAATCAGGTACTCGTTCTCCGGGTCGCTGAACGCAGTTGCCTCGTCCAGAACGATAATGGGCGCGTCTTTTACGATAGCCCTTGCAATGGCAATCCGCTGGCGCTCACCACCGGAAAGATGGACGCCGGTGCTGCCGATTACAGTCTGGTACCCGTTCGGAAGCTGCTCAATAAATTCATGGCATCTTGCAGCCTTTGCCGCCGCAATCACCTGTTCTTCCGTAGCATCTGGATTTCCCATACGGATGTTATCCAGGATGCTCTGCTTGAACAGGAACGTATCCTGAAATACGAAGCTGACCTTATCCATCAGCGCATCCAGAGGAATATCCCGAATGTCAACGCCGCCGATCTGAATACTTCCGTCCGTCACATCATAAAACCGGGAGATTAGGCTGGCGATGGTACTTTTACCGCCACCGGAGGGGCCGACAATGGCTGTCACCTTGCCCTGATCCGCAAAGAAAGAAACATGAGACAGGGCCTTGACCTGGGAATCGGCTTCGTAGGAAAAGCTGACATCCCGGAAAGCAATCCCATAGTTTTCGATTGCTTGCGCCGTACTCTTTTCGGGCAGGACCGGGATACGCAGGATTTCATCCATACGCTCCACGCTGCCGTCAATCTGCGTAAAGGACTCAGAGATATACATGATCTTATTCAGAACACCGGAAATCGCATGGACAATAATCAGGTAGAAAATGAATGTCAGCGAATACTCCCTGAAATCCGTAGTGTGCATCCCGATCAGAACGCCCACCGGAATCAAAAACAGATAAATATTGTTGATGATCGTGGTAAAAGCAGGCATACAGTTCTGCCAGCCCAATGCGTACTCCAACACAAAAGAGGTATAGTCTGTAATGGATTTGCCCAACCGCTTAAAGGAATCGGCGGTCTGATTAAATGCTTTGATCTCCGACATACCACGTACATATTCCACAGAGGCGCTGTTCATGTTCTCCTGGGCGGTCTGAAAACGGTGCATTTTTTCCTTTGCTTCTCCGTTGAAGCCCGCAAACTGCACGATAAAGGCCAGAGCAATACCGACCAGACAAACCACGCCATACCGCCAGTCAATTCCAAGAAGAATGATAACCAGAACAAGCGGCGCGACCAAAGAGGCCACAAAGTCCGGGAGCTGGTGAGCGATGAATTTCTCAACACTTTCAATGTTTTCGTCCATGATTTTTCTCAGTTTGCCGCTGCCCAAGGTCAGATGATACCCAAGCGGAATGTGCATAATGTGGTCGGCAAAGGCCACCTTCAATTCATAAAGCGTTCCAAACGCTGCAATGTGGGAACACAGTAAGGCAAAAAAGTAAAATACGATATTCCCCAAAATACCAGCCAGGGCAAGCCAGCCCCAGGTTGAGATTGCAGAAACATTCAAGAGCGACATATCCGGGTAAACAAACAGGATTTCCCGAATGATGTAATAAATTGATAAATAAGGTACAAAAGAACAAATTGCGGCCAGCGCAGCCAGAAACCCTGATAGAAACAAAAGCCATTTATGACCCGAAGCTAATTCCAGGCAACGCGCCAGTCCAGTCTTCGCCTTCGGCTGTTTCTCATTTTGCCGTGTCATTCCTAACCCTCCTTTTGGTCATACCCAATTTTTTCTAAAAGAAGCTCTGCTCCTCTGATTTGAAAATCATCAGTAATATATCCGTTTTCAAGGCGCATTGCCCGCTCACAGCAAGCAAGCGCACACTCCGCGTCATGGGTAATGACGATAATGGTGCGCCCCATTTTCGCCAGCTTGCGGATTATCCGGCTGACATTCCGCATATTCGTACCGTCCAGCCCGCTTGTCGGTTCGTCCAGTACGATAATCGGCGCTTCGTGCATTAGAGCCACGCCAAGAGCCAGCCGCTGCTTTTGCCCTCCTGACAGCGTAGAGGGATGCTGTTTGATGAATGGCATCAGTTCCAGGGCCTCCAGGATTTCTTCCGCCGCTTGTTTCCGCTCCGGGTTGACTTCCGCGCCGGTAGTCAGTTCGTCAAGCAAATCCTCACCGAATAGCTGGCTGTCTAAATCTTGGGGAATGTACCAGACCTTTCCCAAGCGGTCTTTGGGTCTGCAATGCTTTCCGAATAAAACGACTTCGCCGGATTTCTCTTTCAAAAGCCCTGCCAAGATTCGCCCTATGGTGCTTTTGCCCGTCCCGTTGGGGCCGATCAGGGCAATCACTTCTCCCTTACGGCATTGAAAGTCTATATCCTTAGCTACAATTGTTTCACCAAAAGAGTGGTTTAGCTTTTTCACTTCCAGGACAACCTCGCTGGTTGCCGCAGACGGGATTCCCATATACTCAATCTGATGCAGGTCAGGAGTTCGAAGCCCCAATGTCTGGATTTTCTGATTAGTTAGAGCCTTCATCTGCGGTGCGGTAAATTCCCGCACAATTTTTCCTTTCTGCACACACAGGAAGCGGTCTGCCAGATCCATCAGATAATAAAGCCGGTGTTCTGCTATGATAATGGTTTTTCCCTGCTGTTTCAAATCGCGGATAATGTCCGCAAAGCGATAAGTAGATGCAATATCCAGATTGGCAGAAGGTTCATCCATGACATAGATTTCCGGGTCAATCGCCTCTGCCGCTGCAATCGCAACTTTCTGGCGCATCCCATAAGACAGGCTGTGCAGACTGTGATCCAGAATGTCCTGAATTTTGATGTCTGCCGCTGCCCGGTGAACATGGTTCTGAATGTCCTCATGGGAATACCCATAGTTCTCACAGCCGAAAGCAATCTCACCAGCTACCTCATTGGCAAAAAACTGGCTCCTGGGGTCTTGAAAAACATTTCCCGCGATTTTGCCGCGCTCCCAGGATGGAATCTTTTTCAGCGGTTTTCCGTCCACAAAAACCTCGCCGCTCAATTCCCCCTCGTAAAAGTAGGGGATCAGGCCGTTAATCACTCTCGTCAAAGAACTTTTCCCACTTCCTGATGGGCCGGTCATAACAATGACCTCCCCGGCGGCAATGTCTAACGATATATGTTCCAGTTGATTTCCGTTCCCGCCATAGGAAAAGGTCAGGTCACGGATCATAATTTCTTTTCCCATTCCATTCCTCCTATAAAAGACAGCAGCACACGGCAGCTCCCACGCTGACAACAATCAAAAAGTAATCCAGCGCAGCGATCCGGCTGACATAGTAGCTTTCTTTCTTGTAGGGGCTTTCAATTCCCCTGACAATGGCAGAAGCGGCTAACTCGTCCGCGATCTTTAAGGAGCGGAACACCATCGGAACAATGGCGTATTCCAATGTGTCCATTGGATGCCTCAAAACATTGCCAACCGATTTTAAGAAGCCACGGATTTTCATGGCTTCCCTGACTTCTCCAAATTCATGCAGCACAGTCGGAGCAAAGCGGAGCATGACGATCAAAACAAGCATGATACGGGTGGGGATCGGCATTTTCCTCAAGCTGGCTGTCAGCTTCCCGGACGGGATTTTCGCCAGAAGATAGGCTGGCATAGCGGGCAGTAACAGCTTGTAAATCATACTGAGTAACAGCGGAGAGGGGATGCTGATTTGATACTTTGTCTCGATCATCAGCCATACAATCGCCACCAAATAGACCGCAAAGCACCCCAACGCCTGTTTATACAAGCCAAACCAGCACAGAATTAAAAAAATGCAAAAGGTAAAAATCCCATGTCCCCAAAAGCTTGTCGTCAAGAAAGTCACAAGGCAGGCGCACAGAGTCAGAAAAAGAACTGTGCGCCCGTCAATCCGGTCAATCCGCCTTTGCTTTTTTTCTCCGGCCATCATCCTACAATGCCAGCTTTTTGGAAATGCTTTCTGAGCAGGCGCTGGCCAAACAATGTACCAAGAATTGCAAGAACCACAGTAATGACAACACCCAGAAGCATCAGTGCTGGAGAAGTTACCATAGAAAACTGCATATTCAAAGTATTTGCATCAAAGCCACTACTTGCTGCCATTTCCTGATAGCTGTCCCAAGACCACCACAGCGGTACGGCACAGCCTACAAAATTTCCGATTGAGTTGACCATCCAGCCAATTCGGTTGCGAACTGCACTTCGGTATGTATTCTTGCCAACCATGCATAACTCGGCAATGAGGGCTACAATCAAGAAATAGGGAACCAAGAACATATAACCCATAACACCTTGGATTAGTCCATAAACCGTAGCCCAAGCAAACAACAATCCGTGTTTGTTAATGCGATTTGCCGCAACCAAATAAAATGTTGCTCCAATAAAGGCATCAATACCAGCAGAGCCGTATAAATATACTGCTGGGAAAGGCAATGTAACCATACCAATCACCATTGCAATTGCAAAATTGATGACCATCATTGCGGCAATCGTCATAATATCTCGAACGCCAATTTTTTTCTTTACCGTTTGTTCCATTTTTGAAACCTCCTTAAAATAAAATGGCAGTGTAGTTAGCAGCAACTAACTGCGCTGTCATTTTACACCGGTTTGCAGTCTCTAACTACTCCAAAGGGAAAAGTAAATCAAGAAAACAGCCCAAAAGTTAAATCACTTTTTTGCTTTACGGTAATCCTTTGGAAGCATTCCAAACACTTCTTGAAAGGCTCGCGCAAATTTACTAATATTTGAATATCCAAGTTCACCGGCTATTTGCGTGATTGATTGATCTGTTTCCTGCAAATAAACAGCCGCAAGATTCATTTTATACTTTTTGATATGTGCATAGGGCGTATCGCCATAAATCTGTTTGAAAATAGCTTGAAATGTGACCTTGCTCATTGGCTCCTTTCGCAAAAGTTCTTCTATGGATATTTTTTTGTCGAGGTTTTCTATGAGCTGTTGGCGGATGCGTTTGATGATTTCAATTTGTTCTTTGGCATAATACGTTGCCTCATACTGATCTTCAATCCGCAGCTGTTTGATATGGTAAAATAGTTCCAATAATTTGATACGGAAATAATCTCGCTCTTCAACACCTTTTGCAGCATACAATTCTTCAAAGATATGTAACAACCGCTGTGGTGTCTGACATAAAAACCACTTTTTTTCTAATTCCAATTCTCGTCCGAGATTTAGAACATCAATGTTGTAGTACGAAAAAATCTGTTGTGTTTCCACATCGACAGAATCCTTATCAATCACACAGCTTAGTCCTACACTATATCCAAAGGGAAAGGAATAGGCCGCAGGAATATTAGCAAGGGCATTGATGCAAAATTCTCCCTCTTTCATGTGGAAAACTTTATTATTTCTTAGCTCAAACTCAACGCGTCCTTTTTGGTAATGACGGATTTCGATGATATTCTTATTAGGAATAGGCTCATGGAATGTATCTGAGCAGTTAAAATCCATAAAAATTAAGTCAATACCAGGGAAAAGAGTGTAGTCATAGAGACGACCTGTTCCATTACATTTATATTCGATTTGAACATAATCATCATGTTCATCAGTTAGCGTAGCATATTCACCGTACCATTCTGTTCCATGTAACTCTTTCACTCATATCTTCCTCCTTTTTGGTTAGCGGTAACTAATTATATGTTAAATTGTTTTTTTGCTCTCGTCAACCTCTGACGACATATTCTTTATATTTCATTTAGGATAAAAGTTCAAGGAAAAGATGTGGCGGAATTGCAAAACAAACAGAGGCCGCAAGTAGCAGCCTCCGCTTGCAAAATTATTGATAAATCAGCTCTGTCAGCACAATTTCCTCCGCCTGAACTTTCAGCGTGTTCATCAGGCCCACCCAGCACATGGGGTCACGGGCTTTCAGTTCCTCAATGACGCCCGCCGCCTCCATCATGCGGAATAGTGAGAACGGTGGTTGTTCCAAAATTATTCCGATTCAGGGATAATACCGGCAAGCAATGCCTGTATTAATACACACAGGCCCGCAGAGGAGAAAATCCCTTTGTGATTTTCCTCTCTGCTTGCTTGTTGAGGGCAGCGCCCCCAAGCCCCTTTGAACACAGAATTTCATTCTGTGGCTGCGCGGTCTCCGTTCCACTCCGGTCGGCACTAAGCGGACATCCCCCGGATGTCCAGTGCCTGCGAACGCTTTTGACTAGAACCAGCTTACCGCTGGCCGTGGTCTTTTTCTTTTTCAACCTCCTGTTCTACCTCCATTTTCAGCACTCGATCTACATTTGCCTTTGCCGTTAAAAGCTCCCGCATTTCCTCACGGGAACGCCGGTACTCGGCATAGGTCTTTTTCTTTTCTTCCAGCAATTTCGCGTACTCCGTCTGCAACTCTTTGACCTTGGGAAGCTTCTTGACTCCCATCTCATCAAAGGCATTCTTAGCAGCCTGGTGGAGCAGAATTTCTTTCTCATGTTCTTCCCGGAATTTCTTAGAGTAACCCGCCTTGCGGTATGCCACATAGACCTCACGGGTCTTGGCATAATTTACGATGTGAGTACGCAGAACAGCGATCTCTGCCATGCGCTTTTCAGCCGCTTTGATCTGCGCCGAAAGTTCATTGTGATGTGCCGTGGCAGCCGTAGCCTTTTCTTCCAAAACCGCATACTCCAGCAGATTGTTCTCTGACAGGTAATTCATGGTCTGCGCCATTTGTTTCAGATTAAAAACTTTAGCCCATCGAGCATAGCCAGCACCTTTTCCAGCCTGCAATTTTGCCTGAATGTCCACCAGCAGATTGATCTTTGGCGGCTCTGCCTGTGCGACTGTTTTCTTTCGCGGGGTATGTGCTTTCTCCCAACCAGAGAGCTTCAGTCGATACGATTTTCCGCGCTTTGAAACTTCACAACCATACTCTTGCAACAGCTTCAGCAGTTCTTCAAAGTCAGCAGGACTTTGTGATAATGCGTTGTCAATCGCCACACGAAGCAGCTCTCGGTGAGAGGGCTTTGCCTGATCGCCCAGCCATTTGTTATAGCTCTTTCCGTGAAGTTTCGGATTCTCTACAATGGACAGTCCATTCTCAATACAGATGGTGTCACTTAGCCGACGAACCGCCTTGGTGCTGCCCCAAAAGTTTCGGAACTTCCGGTCATATTCTAAGCTGACCGATGACCAGATAATGTGATTATGAATGTGCGATTTGTCTATGTGGGTGCAGACCACAAAGGCATGATTGCCTTTAGTAAAACGCTTTGCAAGTTCTACGCCCAGACGGTTGGCTTCTTCCGGGGTAATCTCACCGGGGCGGAAAGACTGGCACACATGATAGGCAATCACATCATCCGCGCCACGCACTCGTCCGGTAGCGGCAATGTACTGCCGCTTTGCCAGAAGGAACTCCGCATCCGCAGTCCGGCTGTTACACGCATAGCCGGTAATGAGCCTGCCGTTATCTGTTTTCTGTGGGGTTGCTACATAGTCGATGATGTCACTGATCGCCCGACTTTCTGTGCGGCCCTTGCCAACATGAAGCGGCATGATTCTTGTAGTTGCCATAATATAATGCCCTCCTCTCAAAATATTTTCTCTGAACTCTTTGTTCCTATCGTTGAAATAAACTCTCCTTATGGGTATAATATAAAGAAACTACCATTACCTCAAAGGAGGGATTTTATGATAGAACAGCTCATTGCTGAAGCAACAGAATGTGATTTCAAAGTTGCTCTCGAAATAAAAAAGCCAAAAAGCTGGTTAAAAAGTGTCAGTGCCTTTTCCAATGGAATCGGCGGCACTCTGTTTTTCGGGGTCTCTGATGACCGGGAGCCTATCGGCTTGTCTGATGTTCAAAAGGATGCTGAAGCGATCAGCCGCTTAATTAAAGAACGAATCACACCATTACCTCAGTTTATCTTAAAACCATTACAGGAAGATGGTAAAAATCTATTAGCTCTGGAGGTTTCTCCCGGCCGCAGCACCCCATATTATTACAAGGCAGACGGCGTGATGGAAGCATATATCCGTGTTGGAAATGAAAGCGTAATTGCCCCGGATTACATTGTGAATGAACTGATCTTAAAGGGAACCAATCAGTCCTTTGATACCCTAACAACAGACGCGGTAAAAAAGGATTACAGCTTTACACTTCTGGAAGCAACCTATCTGGAACGGACCGGTCTCCGCTTTGAGCCATCCGATTATGTTTCCTTTGGTTTGACTGATAAAAATGGACTGCTGACCAATGCCGGAAAACTCATGACCGATCAGCACACGGTTTATAACTCCCGTATGTTCTGTACCCGGTGGAATGGCTTGGAAAAAGGCTCTATCTTTGATGATGCGCTGGACGATAAAGAATACGAGGGAAATTTGATTTATTTACTGAACAGCGGCAGTGAATTTATTCGCAATAATTCCAAAGTCCGTTTTGTCAAAAAGGCACAGTATCGTGTAGACAAGCCGGATTATGCTGAACGAGCTGTGACAGAGGCTCTTGTTAATGCGCTTATCCATCGTGATTATATTGTGCTTGGCAGCGAAATCCATATTGATATGTTTGATGATCGGGTGGAAATCACATCTCCGGGCGGTATGTTTGGCGGCGGCTCAATTCAGGAATACGATATTTACAGTATCCGTTCCATGCGACGAAACCCTGTGATTGCTGACCTGTTCCACCGCATGAAGTACATGGAACGCCGTGGAAGTGGCCTACGCAAAATCGTCAGTGAAACCGAAAAGCTGCCTGGATACACAGAGGCATATAAGCCCGAATTTTCCTCAACAGCGACAGATTTCAGAGTCATCTTGAAAAATGTAAACTACATCATGTGCGGTGCTTCCGCACATGATACAGCACATGATGCCGCACATGATACATCTGTGATCAGCAAGCAAAACTTGCTATTGGAATTTTGTGCAGACCCTAAAAGTCGAGATGAAATGCAAGCATATATTGATGTTTCCAGCCGTTCTCACTTCAGCAAATATTACCTCAAGCCTTTATTATCTTCTGGTAAACTTGAAATGATGTTTCCAGACAAACCCAAAAGCAAAAACCAGAAATACACTACCGTTCATTCCAAATAACCAAGAAGCAGGGCATTGGGTCTCATCTCCCATTGTCCTGCTTCTTTTCATTCCTGATTATATTCACATCATTTACCCATACATCCAATCCTGGATCGCAGATTTCAAATCCTGCACCTTACCTAACAGCCAGATTGCCGCAAGCGGCAATCCCATCGGGCTAATCAAAAAAGCTATAACCAGCAAAATCACACCATTCTGCGGGGAATAGGTAATAAGCACAGCCACGCCAAGCAGAGCAATTACCGTGCTGAGCAGACCAATCACCAGACCGGATATGTAGATCAGCCCCATGCAGAGCCAGACAAAAAGCGTCAACACCAAAATGACCGGTGCAGTTACAATCATCAGCAAGCATTTCAAAATCTTCATTCCAGTTCCTCCCTCCAACGCTCCAGATGCCGTTTGCACAGGGCATCCGCTTCTCTCTCATCATCTTCCGTCACTTCCCGTTTTCCTTTGGTCAGTTCAATCTCCAGATAAGTCCGGTAATCATCGGCTAAGAGGTCGAACAGTTCCTTGGGAGTATGGCACACCTCGCCAGAGCAATAGTGAAAATCTTGGTCAAATTCAACTCTTACACATCCATGGCGGCTGATATAAACTTCTATGGTCTCGTCTGCGGTTAGGTAATCCGCAAAAATCTCCAGCACCTTTTCAAAGGTCAGCATCTGTTTTCACTCCTTTGCTACGCTTCTTATTCTACTCATATTATCCGGTACGGACAGGCAAAAGACAAGGATACAGACAAAAAGAAAAAGCGGAGGAAGGCGCGGCGAAGAAACGCCGTTCCTCCCTCCGCAAATGGAGTATCTATCTCTGTTATAGATTTTTTCGGCTACCTCGCGGCCCACATCGGTCAGATGGAGAAAGTGATCTTCGTCCATCATAAGAAAGCCGCCGTCCCGCAAGGTAGCCACTGCCTGGCACACGCTGGGCTTTGACACCTCCATGTGCCGGGCCACATCTACGGAGCGCACCATACCGAGTTTCTTTGGAAAACAAGGATGGTTTCCAGGTAGTCCTCCCCGGACGCATGAAGTTTCATCTGAACCTCCTTTACTGAGCCAGCTTCCAGCCGATGGCCTCCTGTCTGGCCGATACAAAATCGGCATACAGGCCCTTTTGCTGGATCAGCTCCGCATGAGTGCCGCGCTGGACGATATGAGCGTTGTCCAGTACAAGGATCTGATCGGCGTTGCGGACGGTTTTCAGACGGTGGGCAATCATGATGATGGTCTTGTCATGGGTCAATGCCTCGATAGCCCGCTGCAATTCATCCTCATTCTCCGGGTCAACGCTGCTTGTTGCCTCGTCCAAAATGATGATAGGTGCGTCCTTCAGCATGGCGCGGGCGATGGCAATCCGCTGTTTCTCGCCGCCGGACAAAGTACCGCCTCCCTCGCCAATCACGGTGTCATAGCCATCCGGCAGGGCAGAAATAAAGCTATGGCAGCAAGCCTTTTTCGCCGCTTCAACCACTTGTTCATGGGTAGCATCCGGGCAGCCAAACTTGATATTGTTCTCAATCGTATCTGCAAATAGGTACACGCTCTGGAACACCATCGAGATATTCTTCATCAGGCTGTCCAGCTTGAAATCCCGTACATCCGTACCGCCTATGGTAATCTTCCCGGCATTCACATCCCAAAAACGGGCAATCAGGTTGCACATCGTTGTCTTTCCTGCCCCGGAAGGGCCGACAATGGCCGTAGTCGTTTTTTCGGTAATGGTAAAGCTGACCTGATCTAATATCTTACGGTCTGCGTAGGAAAAATCCACCTTGTTAAACACGATCTCGCTGGACTTCGGCGTAATATCAGCGCCTTTCTCGTCCATTACCGGCGTGTCATCAATGGAGTTTGCCGTATCCATCGAGGCCGCCAACATTTGCAGCAAAGAGGCCATGTTCCCGGCGTTCTCCAAATCGTTGAACACCATGAAAGAAGCAATCACCAAAATCAGACCGTAGGCTAGCGGCAGAGCGCCATCCAGCCAG
>SKEN01000271.1_pt1 | contig 42834 bp, 49 predicted proteins | sample 4826711 | NCBI WGS metagenome assembly SKEN01 (sample SAMN11008808, study PRJNA524170) | human gut metagenome | biome: Human fecal sample; material: Feces; isolation source: fecal sample from pouch patient p39 | host: Homo sapiens | place: Israel: Tel-Aviv | collected 2015-02-10 | reverse complement strand
ATATACGTCCATGCTTGACTATTATCTGGTAGTTTGTGAAAACTAAGGAACCGCCGTATACGGAACTGTATGTACGGTGGTGTGGGAGGACGGTAAATAAAATAATTATTTACCTCCTACCCGATTTTGGATTAAAAACTTTTGATTGTTTCTTCCTTGAGCCGTTTGACAATTTCCACGGCGAGTTTTACCGCATTTTCGTAATCTTCGAGTGTGCAGATTCCATGATGACTGTGGATATAACGGACAGGAATGCCAATCACGATGGTTGGGACACCGTGGCGGGAAGCATGGATGTATTTTCCATTTGTACCTCCGCCACTGCGGACAGATTCCTGCACTGGAATACCGAGTTCTTCCCCAAGATCCAGAGCAAACCGCTGGAAACGAGGATTTGTGATCATCGAACAATCAAAGTGGCGAAGCATTGGACCTTTTCGGAGTGCTGCCTGGATCAGATAGTCAGGAGAAAAGGTATCATCTGCCGGACATCCCTCAAATACAATGCACACGTCGGCATCGATGTTATCGACAGCAGCCATAGAGCCTCTTTCTCCCACCTCCTCTTGCACGGTCAGAGTTGCCTCTACATCTACATCCAGCATTTCCGTACTTAACTGGTTCAGTGTTTCAATCAGAGCGGCGCATCCAATCCGGCAGTCAAACGCCTTTCCTATAAATAAATCGTGCGTTTCATCATAGGTGCATGTCACGTCCGGGACAACCGGAGCAGCCATACGGATCTGAAAGTTTTCTTTCAAATCCTGCGCGCTTACAGCACCGACATCGATAGCGAGATCTGAAAGTATCCGCCCTTGATTTTTTTCTGCAGCGCTGACAAAATGAGGAGGTTTGCTTGTAATGATCCCGGGAATATACTCTCCTTTGGCAGTCTGCACGCGTACTTTATTTGATGGGAGACTGGAAATATCACTTCCTCCGATTGTGAGGAAATTCATAGTACCATTGGGTTTGATCGCCTGCACGATATACCCGACTTCATCGCTGTGTGCATCGATCCAGACCTTACAAGATTGCTTACGGTTATTTTTCAGGCTCATGTAAGTATTTCTTAAGGAGTCGATCGTTACATTGCAGTATGCCTCGGTCTCTTTTTGACCAAGTTCTGCAACTTCATCCTCAAAGCCGGATACGCCGTTTGCATTGCTAAGTGCCTGGATGAGACATATGTTTTCTTCTTTTGTTCTCATAGTGAACCCCTCTTTCTCTATTAAATATCAAAATGTTTATTCTTGATTAAAAATGCAAAAGAAGCAAGCGCGCAGGCGCCGATTGCTCCGCGATAATCATCGAATTGAGTGATTTCAATTTCTATATTCCGTTTGGTCGGGATAAAATTTAATTGTTCCTGAATCAGAGCGGTCAGCTGATTTTGGAAGGAATCGTGCCGGAACAGCCTGCTGTTTAAGTATATTTTATCGATGTCTTGAATGATCAGAGTGTTTGCGACGGATACACTTAAAAGGCGGATACCGAGGTCAATCTGCGTGTTAAAATAAGGATCGCCGAGTTCATAGGCTTTGATTACTGTATCGATGTCGATTGCTTCCGCGTTATCTACAAGGCTTCTGAAAATGCTGGAAGAAGACTGGTGAAACAGAAATCTCGCATTTTTGATCAGCCATGATTCGGAAATATAAGTCTGAAGGCATCCGCGTTTGCCGCATTCACAGAGAGGACCATTGATATCTACAACCGTGTGACCGACTTCGCCAATATAATAGTTGTTTTTGATCCCCAACTGCTCTGCATTGAAAAAAGAGCAAAACAGACCATGACCGATATGATAGAACAAAAACTTGTCCGGAGAATTTTTAGCTTGAAACAGATATTCTCCGAGAGACATACATTCTACATTGTTGTTGACGATGAATGGGAATGGAAAATATACTGAAATTTCTTTTAAATTAAACGCTTTCCAAAGAGGATTGTTGGAGATGATCGTCTGTGAGTCATAATCGAAATGTCCTGGAATGGCAATCCCCGCTCCGAATATTTTCGAAGGATCCACTTTTTTGAGCAACAGATTCAACTGTAGAACAATTTCTGAATTGATATTATTGACATCGTAGGACGAAAAAGTTTCGTGAGCTTCTGTAATCACCTTTCCAGAGAGATCTGTTATCACGAAAAAAATTCCTCTCATATTTAGTTCAATCCCGATCAGATATCCTGCAGAAGCATTTAAAGTAAGAAGCTTCCGCTTTCTGCCGGAGCCGGGTGCGTTACTGATCTCGTCACCGATTTCGATGATTAAATTCTGGCTTTTAAGGTCTCCGGTAATCTCTGTCATCAACGCGGGAGTCAGACCGGTTGCGTTAGCGATTTCGATTCGTGAGGTTTTCTGTTTTCGGTAAATAAATTCCAAAACAGAAGAGACATGCTGACTGTAAACATCTGATTTCTTTTTGTACATAAATAAAATACAATCCTTTCTTTATCGAAAATAAATAAGTAAGATAAAATGACTGTCATATCGATGTGATTTGTTTCTATTTTATCACGCAAAGGAAGTTTTTGCCATAAGAAATCACTGTAATCTAAAAAAGAGCGGATAAAAATGCTAATTTCGTGGTAAATTAGACAAAAAAAGAATTTTATTTATAAAAAATAAAATAAAACTTTACAAATGCTGTCGAATGGTATAATATATATTTATAAAAAATAAATAAAAACGGAGGTTGCTATGAATCGTATTTTAGCATTTTTAGAGGGAAAACTCGCTCCGCTCGGAGAGCGGATTGGAAAACAGAGACATTTAAAAGCTCTGAGAGAGGGAATTATGATGGCAATGCCATTGGTATTATTGGGATCATTCTTTGTTTTGATAAAAGATTTCCCAATACAGGCATGGATCGCATGGCTGCATTCTCATTGGAATCTGGATGTTCTTTTAAACACAATGGCAAATAACTCATTCGGCTTGATGGCGCTTGTAACAGCATTTGGAATCGCGTATCGTCTGTCAGAATCGTATGGAACTGACGGGCCGTCAGCAGGTGTAATTTCGTTGGGAGCATTTCTTCTGATGACACCGCCACTGGCAGCAGAAGACGGAGCAGTTGGAATTCCTTATGGAATGTTAGGTGGAAAAGGAATTTTTGCAGCAATTGTTGTAGCTATGATCTCAGCGGAAATTTATCGCTGGTTTATCCAAAAGAATATTGCGATTAAAATGCCGGCAGGTGTTCCGGATGTAGTAAGTAAATCATTTTCTGCATTGATTCCGGGAATCGTAATTTTAACATTTTTTGCAGTTGTATTAAAAGTAATTGAAGCGACAGGACTTGGAAGTTTAAATGCAATTCTTTCTATTGTAGTAGGAAAACCATTAGGATTGATTGCAAGTACATTGCCGGGAACATTCGTTGCAGTATTATTAAATTCTCTGTTCTGGTTCTGTGGTGTCAATGGTGGACAGGTAGTCGGAGCAGTTATGAATCCTCTTTGGATCCAGTATGCAGATGCAAACCGTATCGCTCAGGCAGCAGGAGAAGTTCTTCCAAATATCGTAACAGCGCCGTTTATGGACCTGTTTGTGTATATTGGAGGGGGCGGTGCGACAATCGGTCTGGCACTTTGCCTGATGTTTTTCAGCAAGAGCAAAGAATACAAAACACTTGGAAAAGTATCTGGTATTCCAGCGTTATTTAATATTAACACAGCAATTTTATTTACCTTCCCAACAGTATTAAACCCAATCATGTTGATTCCGTTTGTACTGACACCAGTTGTCAATGCAGTAATTACATATGTAGCGATGCTGACAAACCTTGTTCCTTATACAACAGGTGTAACACTTCCTTGGACAACACCACCGATCATCGGAGGATTTTTAGCGACAGGAAGCTGGAGAGGTGCGGTATTACAGATCGTGCTTGTGATTGTGTCCTTTGTTATCTATTACCCGTTCTTCAAAGCGGCAGATAAGAGAAACTTATTGAAAGAAAAAGAAGGTGCAAACTAATGAGTATAAAAATTTGGTATCAGACAGAAGAGCAGGAATTTCTGCATGCAGAGATGCAGCATTATTTTGAGGCAGTATTACAAATGCAGGCAGAAAAAGCATCCGAGCAAGATGCAGATCTGAAAGTGATCGTGGAAAAAGAAGATACAGATATGGATCATATCTGTATCGAACTCCACGGAGGAAAGGGGAAGATTCAGGCAGATTCTCAAGTGGGAGTACTGATTGCCGTGTATCGTCTTTTCCATGAATTTGGCGTGAGATATCTTCGTCCGGGCAGAAAGAATGAATTCTTCCAAGTTCTTTCCGGAAACGACTGGGCAGAAAAGGAAATCTCTATTGAGGAGACAGCAAGTTTCCGACACAGAGGAGTCTGCATTGAAGGAGCAGATTCTTATGAGAATCTGAGAGATTTTATCGACTGGCTTCCGAAAATTGGAATGAATACGTTCTTTATCCAGTTTGAAAATCCATACTCATTCTTTAAGAGATGGTATGAACATGAATTTAATCCATATGCAGAAAAAGAACCGTTCAATACAGAAATTGCTCAGGAGATGAGCGATCGGATCGATCAGGAGATGAAGGTCAGAGGAATTGTGCATCATCGTGTAGGTCATGGATGGACTGGGGAAGTGCTCGGATATTCTTCAAAGTATGGATGGGAATCAGGTCTTACCCTTCCGGAAGAGAAAAAACATCTTGTGGCAGAATTAAATGGAAAAAGAGAGCTGTTTGATACAGCGCCGATCTTGACAAGTCTTGACTTTGCAAATCCGGAAGTCGGAAACAAGATGGTAGAACTGATCGTCAATTATGCAAAAGAAAGAAGAGATGTAGATTATCTGCATGTATGGCTTTCCGATGCGAGAAATAATATCTGTGAATGTGAGCACTGTCAAAAGGATCTTCCATCAGATCAGTATGTCCGCATTTTAAATCAGCTGGATGAAGTGCTGACGAAAGAAGGTCTGGATACAAAGATTTGTTTCTTGTTGTACCATGAACTGTTGTTTGCGCCAGAGAAAGAAAAACTCAAAAATCCAGAGAGATTTACAATGATGTTTGCGCCGATCACGCGTACATTTGAAATGAGTTATGAAGATGTCAATTACGAAACAGATGTTCCGGAACCGAAGGCATATGTAAGAAATCAGATTGTGCTTCCGAATTCACTGGAAGAGAATCTTTCTTATCTTTTTGCATGGAAGAAGATGTTTGACGGAGACAGCTTTGTATATGATTATCCGCTTGGAAGAGCACATTATGGAGACCTTGGTTACATGAAGATCAGTCATGTGATCTACCGCGATATTCATTTCCTGAAAAACTTGCAGTTAAACGGATATATCAGCTGTCAGGAACTTCGGGCAGGATTTCCGCATAACTTTCCGAACTATGTTATGGGACAGATGCTCTGGAACAATACACGCGATTACGAAGAGCTCAAGGAAGAATACTTCAGTAGCATGTACGGAGAAAATTGGAAAGAAGTGATCACTTATCTGGAAAATCTTTCCGCATATTCTTCCTGCGATTATTTCAACGCAATCGGTGAGAGATTAAATCCAGTTCTGTCAGCAAGATATGAAGTGTGTGTAAATCTCGCAGAGGAGATGCTTCCGGTGATCGAGGCAAATACAGCCAAAAGAGATGGTCTTCAAAAGCAGGAGTGGAAACAGTTAGGATACCACAGAGAATATGCGATGAAGATGGCAGAGGCACTCCGTTTGATCAGTGCAGGAAAACATACAGAAGCACAGCGTATGTGGAGAGATGTACTTGACTTCATTCGCAGAAATGAAATGGCATTCCAACAAAACCTGGATGTGTACCGTGTCATCGAGGTAGCCAAGAATTATGCAGGATTCAAGTTGTAAAAGGACAAAAGTCCTTTTGTGATAAGGTGAGCGAATATGAAAAGAGACCATAAAAAAATCATTGTAACATTTTTGCTGCCACTACTTTTTCTGTATGCAGTATTTCAGTTATATCCATTGCTCCTAAATCTGTTTTATTCCATGTTGAATTGGAATGGAATTACAAAAACGGCAAATTTTGTAGGGCTGGACAATTATGTAGAAGTCCTGGGAGATGGTTTGTTTTGGAACGCAGTGAAAAACAGTGTATTGTATGCAGTGGCAGGAACTTTTTTTCAGGTAACAGTATCGTTCTTCCTTGCTTATCTTGTAGAGTATAATACATTTAAAAAGAAAAAAATGGTCCGCCTAGTATTTATCATGCCAATCGTAGCAACTTCTGCTACGATTGGTATTCTGATGAAAAGTATTTTCAGCTATGATGGATTTGTCAATACGGTCATCAGCGGTGTTGGTCTTGAGAAGATTGAATGGCTGACAGAACCTAAGTGGGCATTTTTAATGATTATCCTTGTATCTGTATGGAAAGAGACAGGGACATTATTTATTTACTGGATGGCAGGATTTCAGATGGTATCTCCGGCAGTAATTGAAGCATCTAAGGTAGATGGAGCCAGTGAACCGGCGTTTGTCCGCTACATTTTGATCCCGACAATGAAGCCGGTCATCTTTACGGTTACTTCCGTGGCATTTTTAAATGCCTTGAAAATGTTTGATATCATACAGACATTGACGAGTGGAGGCCCTTATTTTTCGACAGATATGATATCGACTTATATTTACAGGACAGCATTTTCCAGTTCGTTTGGAGCGCCGAGACTTAGTTATGCAAGTGCGGCAGTCGTGATGTGTCTTGTATTTTTGATTTTGTGCAGTGGATTGATACGATTCTTTCAAAAGAAGTGGAAAGAAGGAAAAGAGGCATGTTAAAGAAAATTTTATTATTTGTAAGCACAGCAATCTGGCTTGCACCATTCCTGCTGATGTTGTTGATCGCATTCAGCAGTAAAAATACAAATTCCTTTTTGGAGTTGTTTGCAGACAATCGTGCTACCTTTCAAAATTTTCAAAATGCATGGGAGCAGGCGGAATTTTCCCGATATTTTCTGAACACTGTGATTGTGACGGTTGTTTCGGTTGTTGTGATTCTTGCAGTTACAGCGCTTGCGGGATATATTATGGGCTGTTTTGAGTTCCGGGCAAAAAAGATTATTTATACGGTGATGATGATTTCTATGGGAATCCCGACAATCTTTTTTACAATCCCGGTGTATCAGATTTTGCGGATGCTCCATTGCGAGAGTTCTTTGATTGGGCTGATTTTGGCAGAAGTCGGTGGTGGACATGTGATTTTTATTTTGTTGTTTTCAAAATTCTTTCAGTCGATCCCAAAAGCGCTGGAAGAATCTGCAGTGCTGGAAGGGGCGAGTGAATTTGATGTGTTTTTCCGAATCATGTTTCCGCTTGCGGGACCGGTGATCGGAACCGTAGTGATCACGCAATCAATCTGGACATGGAACTCTTTCCTGTATCCACTTATTTTGTCTGTGAATCAGCCGAAAATCCGTACACTTTCTGTCGGTCTGTATTCTTTCCAGGGAGAAAATATTGTGGAGTGGGGAAGTATTGCAGCGGGAGCTTGTATTACCATTCTTCCGATGCTATTGTTGTTTGTAACATTCCAAAAATATTTTATCCAGGGAATTTCAGGGGCAGTCAAAGAATAGCGGAAAGAAAGGGATGCCATATGAGAAGAAGAATTGCAGTGCTGTTGGCAGGAGCATTGATAGGTATGACTGGCTGTGGAGGAGTAAAAGTCGTAAGCCCGGAAGCGGGGAGCAGCAGTCAGAAAGCAGAGTTTGAAAAAATTAAGACACCGGAAGATGAAAAAGTCGTATTAAATATCGTCGACTGGAGTGACAGTACGAAAGATGCCAGAGAAAAATTGAATGAGCAGTTTATGAAGGATCATCCAAATGTCACTGTAAATTATACGACGCTGACACAGGCGCAGTTTAATGAAACGATGCTGTCCGGAATTCGGGCAGGAGATGCTCCGGACTTATTTCCATTACCGTCTACGGTTACGTTTTCCACGGCAGTCAGTGAGGGATGGTTTCTTCCGATGAATCTATATTTGGAAGAAGATTTCTTTGCGCAGATTCAGCCGGAATTTCTATGTGAAAATGTTACAATGAAAGGGGAAGATGTCTATCTTCTTCCAGAAGCGGTAGACATTCCGAGTGCACTTTTATTTTATAACCGGGCTCTCTTGGAAGAAGTGGGGGCAGAGATTGATCCGGAGAAAGTAACCTGGGAGGAGTTTCGACAAGTCTGCGAGCAGGTTACGGAAAATGGAGATGGCAAGTATTACGGCATGGTTGCAAGCGGTGCACAGAAAAACCGTATGGATATTGAGCTTCGTGCATTTTCAGAAGTAGGAGGAGCAAAATTAGGACCGGCAGGACAAGTATTTTTACAGGAAGAGCAGACAACATTTGCAGATCCTGAAGTGGTTCAAGCGTTTGACCTCTATCAAGAGTTGTATGAAAAAGGATGTTTTCATCCGGATACAGCATCGTTGACAGCGCCGGAGGCAAGAAAGTTGTTTGGAGAAGGCAAGGCAGCATTTCTTGTGCAGGGAGCATGGTGCATTCCAGTTTGGGAGAAGGATAATCCGGATTTGGATTTCGGAGTGATGAAAGTTCCGGTGAATGAAAAACTTCCGGATGGGAAACTACTGCGTCCGTTTACAAAGGGATGGATGGGAATTTCAGCGAACAGTAAACACCCGGATGTTGCGGCAGAATATTTAAAATATCTCTATTCTTATGAATATCAGAAAAAACTGATGGCGCAGGGAGGATTTGTGTCTGTGCGAGGGGATCTCGGAGAAAAAGATATTGAGAATGAACATATGAGACGTTATTATCAATATGCGATGGAACAGAGCATTGCTGTTCCGAATCCGGTGGCAGAAAACGGCAATATCGAACTGGTTTACAGTATGATCCAGCCGGTTGTTCCGGATTTTGGTGACATTGCCTCTTCTATTTTTTCTGGAAAAGAGATTTACAAAAAAGAATTAAAAAACTACGCGAGTCAGATGCAGGAGAACCTGGAACGATCCGTAGAAACCGTGAAGAAGCAGAAGGATATCTCTTTGTCAGATTTTAATTATAAGGACGGAAGGTAGAGGAGTTCCTTTTGGAATTGCTTTAGACAGAAAAATAAAAATGTTTTGAAAAGATGTAAAAAGTATTGACAAATTTATATTTCTGTAATAAATTAATAAAAAATAACTTTTTAAACCGTTGAGAAAGAGGAGTAGGTTATCAAACGACATCCCAGAGAGTGGCAGGAGGTGCGATTGCCATATGAAGTTGATGATTGAATGGACTTTCGAGGGCGGCCTGAAATCAGTAGGAGAGTATGGTACGTCGGGAACCGAACCCGTTATCAATCAGGAGTGTATGTTAGTACATGAGAAAGAGGACAGTACGTGTCAATTTGAGTGGTACCGCGATAATAATACCTATTATTACCGTCTCAAGCAAGAGCTTGAGGCGGTTTTTTTCGTGTTGGCAAGGATCGTGAGCATTTTTCCAGGAAGGCGCTCGTTGTGCTTGCACAAAAGAGAGCATTACTGGAAAAATATTCGCGGGCTGCCCGCGACTGAGAGGCGAAGCCTCGAAGTGCTCACGATCCCATTGCGAAATGTGAAGCATAGGAAGGCGCTCGTTGTGCTCGCACAAAAGAGAGCGTTCCTGGAAAAATATTCGCGGGCTGCCCGCGACTGAGAGGCGAAGCCTCGAAGTGCTCACGATCCGAATTGTCTAATCTTTGCTAACATCATAGTTATCTGCCTGGCAAGTGGATATCAACATAATTAAAAAAGGAAAAGGAGCAGAGAAAGATGATGAGAAGAATGAGTAAAAAGGTAGGAAAATTAACAGGAAGTCTGGCAGCTGTGCTAGCGATTGCAGCGATCACAGGCTGTGCAAGCAAGCAGGAAGCAAAGAACGAGCAAGGAGAGCAAATCTATCGTATCGGTATCTCACAGTTTGCGGAGCATGCCTCTCTTGATAACTGCAGGGAAGGGTTTTTGGAAGGATTAAAAGAAGAAGGGTTGGAAGAAGGAAAAAATCTAAACATCGAAGTGAAAAATGCAGCGGCGGATATGGGCACTGCAAGTCAGATTGCGGATCGGTTTGTGGCAGATCAGATGGATCTGATTTGTGCAATCGCAACCCCAAGTGCACAGACTGCATTTAATGCGGCGATGGATACAGAGATTCCAGTCATCTATACGGCGGTGACAGATCCAGAAACGGCAGAGTTGGCAGGAAAAGATAAAAAGCCGGCAGGGGAAGTGACCGGGACAAGTGACAGACTTCCGATCAAGGATCAGCTTGAAATGATTCGTCAGATTCTTCCAGAAGCGAAAAAAATCGGGATTCTCTATACGACAAGCGAAGTAAACTCTTTGTCCGCAATTCGGGTATATGAAAACTATGCAGAAGATTATGGATTTGAGATTGTGACAGCAGGTGTCAGCAATACATCGGAAATTGCGATGGCAGCAGAAGCATTAGTAGGAAAGGTAGATTGTCTGACTAATCTGACAGATAACACGGTAGTAAATTCCCTTCCGACGATTCTTGAACGAGCAAAAGAAGCAGAGATTCCAGTATTTGGAAGCGAAATTGAGCAGGTCAAGCTTGGATGTCTGGCGGCAGAAGGACTTGACTATGTGGAACTTGGAAAGCAGACTGGGAAAATGGCAGCAAAGATACTGACAGGAGAGGCAAAGGCATCGGAATTGGAATATGAAGAGATTTCAGGAGGAAATCTTTATTTGAATACTGCAGTGGCAGAACAACTGGGGATCTCTTTTGGAGAGGAACTTTTGGAAAACGCTGAGATATGCGAATAAAGGATATGAGGAAAGGAAGGCAGGAAAATGAGCTTGATCATAACAACAATGGAGCAGGGCTTCATCTATGGAATACTTGCTCTTGGTGTCTATATTACTTATAAAATACTGGATTTTCCAGACTTAACTGTAGATGGAAGTTTTCCGCTCGGCGGAGCGGTGGGAGCTGCGCTGATCACAAAGGGAATGTCCCCATTTCTGGCACTGCTTCTGGCATTTCTGGCAGGAGCGCTGGCAGGAATGCTCACTGGATTGATTCATGTGAAAGGAAAGGTCAGAGATCTTCTGGCCGGGATCATTATGATGACAGCTCTGTGGACGGTAAACTTACGGATTGCCGGGACTGCAAATGTCCCACTGTTTTCTCAGAAAACCATTTTTAAAAATGATCTGATCGATAGGATGTTTCCGGGAACACTTAAAAACTATGCCACACTGGCACTGATCTTTGTTATTGCGGTTGGGGCAAAATTATTGTTGGATCTTTATTTGGGAACAAAGTCAGGATTTCTTCTGCGGGCGGCAGGTGACAACGACAAGTTAGTCACTTCTCTTGCAAAAGATGCAGGAAATGTGAAAATCATCGGACTTGCGATTGCCAATGGTCTTGTGGCACTTGCGGGATGTGTATTCTGTCAGGAGGAGAGGGTTTTTGAAATTTCTATGGGAACTGGGGCGATGGTCATCGGGCTTGCCAGTGTGATCATCGGAACGAGCCTGTTTCGTAAGCTTTCCTTTCTGAAAACAACTACCACTGTCTTTTTCGGAGCGGTAATTTACAAGTTGTGTGTCGGTATTGCAATTAAAAACTTTGAACCAAGAGACATGAAATTGATCACAGCAGTGCTGTTTCTTGTGATTTTGTTGATCAGTACGGAGAGAAAAAGGAAGGTGAAAGGAAATGCTTGAATTAAATCATATTTATAAATACTATAATCCCGGGACGGTTCATGAAATGTGTTTATTTGAAGATTTTGGAATGAAAATAGATCGGGGGGATTTTGTTTCTGTGATTGGAAGTAATGGGTCAGGGAAAACCTCTCTTCTAAATCTGATCTGTGGCAGTATCCTGCCGGAAGCAGGGCAAATCTGCATGAACGGGAAAGACATCACAAAGGAAAAGGAGTATAGGAGAAATCAGAAGATTGGAAGAGTGTATCAGAATCCTGCATTTGGTACTTGCCCGGGGATGACGATTCTTGAAAACATGGCGATAGCGGATCACAAAGGAAAACGTTATGGATTTGCAAGAGGAATCAACAAAAAACAGATTTCCTATTATCGGGAACTATTATCTTCCTTAAGACTTGGTCTGGAAGAAAAGTTGGAGACAAAAGTGGGAGCATTGTCCGGCGGACAAAGACAGGCAATGGCTCTTCTGATGGCTACGATGACACCGGTGGATCTTCTGATTCTCGATGAACATACAGCGGCGCTGGATCCAAAGACGGCAGAGCGGATCATGGAGCTGACAGGTGAAATTGTGAAAAAGAAACAATTGACAGCGATCATGGTGACACACAATCTTCGCTATGCTGTAGAGTATGGGAATCGGCTCTTGATGATGCATCAGGGAGAGATCATAATGGATCGGTCAGGCAAAGAAAAGCAGCAGACAAGTGTGGAAGAAATTTTAAAGTTGTTTAATGAAATCAGCATTGAGTGCGGCAACTAAAATAGAAGAGAGAACATAAGGATGGAACAGCAATGTCCATCCTTATTTTTCACAAAATTTAGAAGAACGGAAACGAAGATTTTTGTATAATATTTTCGCGCAGTTCTTGTTGACGGTGCTTGCAGGAAGTGGTAATATTGTTCGTGCAGACACATTATCTAGTTTGCTAAAAGATAATAAAACACTAAATATAGATGAAATAATGGGGAAAGGAAGCAAGTGTAGTATGGTGAAAGTAATCAAGAAAGACGGGACTTCAGAAGAGTTTAATGTACAGAAAGTAGTAGTCGCAGTCAATAAATCAGCTTATCGTGCATTGATCCAATTTACAGATGCAGAGCTTGAATTTATCTGTAAATTTGTGGAAGAGAAAGTAAGAGATATGGGAGTGGAAGAAGTCCGGATTGCCGAGATGCACAACATCGTAGAAGGTGCATTGGAGAAAGTGAATCCGCTTGTGGCAAAGAGCTATCGTGATTACCGCAACTATAAGCAGGACTTTGTGCAGATGCTTGACGAGGTGTACAAAAAGAGTCAGTCAATTATGTACATCGGTGATAAGGAGAACAGTAATACAGACAGTGCGCTCGTATCTACAAAGCGCAGTCTGATTTTCAATGAACTGAATAAGGAACTTTACAAGAAGTTTTTCCTGACAACAGAAGAGATTCAGGCATGCAGAGATGGATACATCTATATCCACGACATGTCCGCGAGACGCGATACAATGAACTGCTGTCTGTTCGATGTAAAGAACGTGTTGAGCGGGGGATTTGAGATGGGAAATCTCTGGTACAATGAGCCGAAGACACTGGATACAGCATTCGATGTGATCGGAGATATTGTTCTAAGTGCAGCAAGCCAGCAGTACGGTGGATTTACTGTGCCAAGTGTAGATGATATCTTAGAGCCGTTTGCAGAGAAATCATTCCATAACCATGTGGAGAAATATCTGGGACTTGGAATCGAGCGGGAGAAGGCAGAAGAGGTCGCATGGAAAGATCTGGAAAAAGAGATGGAGCAGGGCTTCCAAGGGTGGGAATACAAATTTAACTCCGTATCTTCCAGCAGAGGAGATTATCCGTTTATCACAGTGACAGCAGGAACCGGAAGAAGCCGTTTTGCAAAGCTTGTCACGATCACGATGCTGAAAGTCAGAATGAACGGACAGGGAAAAGAAGGTCATAAAAAGCCGGTATTGTTCCCGAAAATCGTATTCCTCTATGATGAGAACCTGCATGGACCGGGAAAAGAACTGGAAGATGTATTTGAAGCAGGAATCGAATGTTCAAGAAAGACAATGTATCCGGACTGGCTGAGTCTGACTGGAAAAGGCTACATCGCAAGTATGTATAAGCAGTATGGTAAAATCATCAGCCCGATGGGATGCCGTGCATTTTTATCCCCATGGTACGAAAAAGGTGGTATGTATCCAAAAGATGAGACAGATACACCGGTATTTGTCGGAAGATTTAACATTGGTGCAGTAAGTCTTCACTTGCCAATGATCTATGCAAAGGCAAAACAAGAGAACAAAGATTTCTATGAAGTACTTGATTATTACTTAAATCTGATCCGGAAGCTCCATATTCGTACATATGAGTACCTCGGGGAGATGAAAGCATCGACAAATCCGCTTGCATACTGTGAAGGTGGATTTTACGGTGGAAATCTTGGTCTGCACGACAAGATCAAGCCTCTCTTAAAATCAGCGACTGCTTCCTTTGGAATCACAGCATTCAATGAGCTTCAGCAACTTCATAATAAAAAATCACTTGTGGAAGACGGCGCATTTGCACTGGAAGTATTAGAGTACATCAACAAGCGTGTCAACGAATTTAAAGAAGAAGATGGACATCTGTATGCAATCTATGCGACACCGGCAGAAAATCTCTGCGGGCTTCAGGTAAAGCAGTTCCGCAAGAAATACGGAATCGTAGAAAACGTATCTGACCGTGAATATGTCAGCAATGGATTCCACTGTCATGTGACAGAAGACATCACACCGATTGAAAAGCAGGATCTGGAGTATCGTTTCTGGGAACTCAGCAACGGAGGAAAAATCCAGTATGTGAAATATCCGATCAACTACAATAAAGAAGCAATCAAAGCCCTTGTGCGCCGCGCGATGGATATGGGGCTTTATGAAGGGGTCAATCTGTCTCTGGCGTACTGCGACGATTGCGGACACGAAGAACTTGCGATGGATGTCTGCCCGGTATGCGGAAGCAAAAATCTGACGAAGATCGACCGGATGAATGGATACCTTTCTTATTCAAGAGTCAAAGGAGATACACGTCTGAACGATGCAAAGATGGCGGAAATCGCAGAAAGGAAGAGTATGTAAGATGCGATATCACAACATAACAAAAGACGATATGCTAAACGGGGATGGACTTCGTGTCGTATTGTGGGTGGCAGGCTGCTCTCATTGCTGCAAAGAATGCCACAACCCGATCACATGGGATCCGAACGGGGGATTGGATTTTGATCAGGCAGCAAAAGAAGAGATTTTTGAGGAACTTTCCAAAGATTATATCAGTGGAATCACATTTAGCGGAGGAGATCCGCTTCATGTCAGAAATGCTTATGATGTCAAAGAACTGGCAAAAGAAATCCGAGAGAAATTTCCACAAAAGACAATCTGGCTTTACACAGGTTCTCTCTGGGAGGAAATTAAAAACACGGAGATTGTGAAATATCTCGATGTGCTTGTAGATGGCGAATTCGAGTGTGATAAAAAAGATGTAAGTCTTCACTGGAAGGGAAGCGCAAATCAGAGAGTCATCGATGTACAGGAGTCTCTTCGCCAAGAGAAAGTGATCTTGCACGATTCCTAAAATTTCATTTTTGTCGGCGAAAATGTAAGCTTGTCCGGCAGAAAGACTGGGAAAGAAAACGATAGATTAGCCGGGACTTCTTATGATTTTCAGCATGGAGGAACCGGCTATCTGTTTCGGAATACAGAAACATAAAGAAGAAACAACAAGAGAGAAAATAGAAACGGGAGAAAACAAATGAAACGAATTGCAAAATTTCAGAAAGTAAGTTACGAGCAGTTTACAGAAGGATGGATCGATACTTTTGGTGCTACCAATGCAGAAGAAATCAAGACGATTTACGATCATATCAAACTTCCAAAGCGTGCTACTTCAGGATCGGCAGGATATGATTTCTATGCACCGGTGACATTGACACTGAAACCAGGGGAAACTGTGAAAGTTCCTACAGGAATCCGTGTGGAGATGGAAGAAAATTGGGTTCTAAAATGTTATCCGAGAAGCGGTCTTGGATTCAAATATCGTCTGCAATTAAATAATACGGTTGGAATTATTGACAGCGATTACTTTTACTCTGATAATGAGGGACATATTTTCGCAAAGATTACAAATGATACAAATGAAAATAAAACCGTTGAGATTCCAGAAGGAACAGGATTTATGCAGGGAATCTTTGTGGAATATGGAATCACAGTTGACGATGATGTGACAAGTGTGAGAAACGGTGGTTTCGGAAGTACGACACAGTCATAGAAAATGCGAAAACTGTAAAAAAGTATGATAAAGTACTTGCAATCCATAGATTTGCTATGCTATACTTAAACGGTCGTAAAAAACACGCATATGGCAATCTCTGCCGGTGCCAATATTCTTCAATGGATTCTGAATAGGACATTCATCTGTATTTCATTTGAGAGAAAGATGACAGCCAGATAAGATCAGGACCGCATTATATATAGAAGAAACGGTTGCAGAGTACAGGAAATATGCGGAAGAGTAAAAACCAATGGAGGAAAAATCATGAGCGTTATTTCAATGAAACAGTTATTAGAAGCAGGTGTTCACTTTGGACATCAGACAAGAAGATGGAACCCTAAAATGGCAGAGTACATCTACACAGAGAGAAACGGAATCTACATCATCGACTTACAGAAATCAGTTGGAAAAGTAGATGAAGCTTACAAAGCAATCTCTGACATCGCAGCAGAAGGAGGAACAATCCTTTTCGTTGGAACAAAGAAACAGGCACAGGATGCAATCAAATCTGAAGCAGAACGTTGCGGAATGTTCTATGTAAACGAGAGATGGTTAGGTGGAATGCTCACAAACTTCAAGACAATCCAGAGCAGAATCGCACGCTTAAAAGATATCGAAAGAATGGCAGAAGACGGAACATTCGACGTATTACCTAAGAAAGAAGTTATCGCAATCAAAAAAGAGTGGGAGAAACTTGAAAAGAACTTAGGCGGAATCAAAGATATGAAGAAAGCTCCAGATGCAATCTTTATCGTAGACCCTAAGAAAGAAAGAATCTGTGTTCAGGAAGCACACACACTTGGAATTCCGTTGATCGGTATCGCAGATACAAACTGTGATCCAGAAGAATTAGACTATGTAATTCCAGGAAACGATGATGCAATCAGAGCAGTTAAGTTAATCGTTGCTAAAATGGCAGACGCTGTAATCGAAGCAAACCAGGGTGTTACAGGAGAAGAAGAAATTTTTGAAGAAGTAACAGAAGAAGCAGCTGAAGAAGTAACAGAAGAAGCTTAAGATTGGAACTAAATGCTTCAGCCTGAATACAGGTTGAAGCATTTTTTTAAAGAAACTATTATCAATGGAGGAAATGATCATGGCAATCACAGCTAGTATGGTAAAAGAATTAAGAGAGATGACAGGTGCAGGAATGATGGACTGCAAAAAAGCTCTTAATGAAACAAACGGAAACATGGACGAAGCAGTAGAATACTTAAGAAAGAACGGACAGGCAAAAGCTGACAAGAAAGCAGGAAGAATTGCAGCAGAAGGTCTTGTAAAAGCTGTTGTAAAAGATGACAAAGTAGCAGCAATCGTAGAAGTAAACTCTGAGACAGACTTCGTTGCTAAGAATGCTGACTTCCAGGCATATGTAGAAGAAGTTGCAAATCAGGCAGTAGCAACAGAAGCAGCTGATATGGATGCTTTCTTAAGCGAAGCATGGTTAGCAGACAACACAAAGACTGTAAAAGATGCTTTGACAGAGAAAATCGCTGTTATCGGAGAAAACTTAAGCATCAGAAGATTTGAAAAAGTAGTTACAGACGGATGTGTAGTACCTTACATCCACGGTGGCGGAAGAATCGGTGTTTTAGTAGAAGCTGAGACAGACGTAATCAACGACGAGATCAAAGCTTGCTTAAAGAACGTAGCAATGCAGGTAGCAGCTATGTCTCCAAAATACGTTTCACGCGATGAAGTATCTGCAGAATACTTAGAGCACGAAAAAGAAATCTTATTAGCTCAGGCTAAGACAGAAAACCCAGAGAAGCCAGACAACATCATCGAAAAGATGATCATCGGACGTCTCAACAAAGAATTAAAAGAAATCTGCTTATTAGATCAGGCATACGTACAGGATGGTGACTTATCTGTTGCTAAATATGTAGAAAAAGTAGCAAAAGAAAATGGTGCTAACGTAACAGTTAAGAAATTCGTTCGTTTCGAAACTGGAGAAGGATTAGAGAAGAAAAACGAAGACTTTGCTGCTGAAGTGGCTGCACAGATGGGAAACTAAATATTTCTTATAAGTAAATCGAATTACACATAGAAATTACAGGGGGCGGTGATGAATCGTCCCTTTTCCTTTAGAAAGACAGATTGGTTTACTATCGCCAATCTGTCTTTTAATATATATAAAGTAGGTAGAGTCCAATAAAAAGTACTATAATGGCATATGTTTAAAAGGTTAATGAGGAAAGGGAAGTCTAAGCAAATATAATGTCGAGGGAAATGAAAAGACAGGTTGAGGAACGACGTAAGATATTAGAGTAAAAATTTGAAGAAAAGTATGAATGAATTCCTGATATTTTGGGTTATACATGCTTTCGGACAAGTGAGAAGGGGAGTTTTACGGTTACGGGATTGACATGGGCAAAAGCGATTGTGGTAGAGTATGCATTATCAGAAACTGAGGTGAAAAAGAACCTATTTGAGGATGGAGACTTGTTCTACTTGAATGAACTAGATGAAGAGCAGATGTTACAAGTTATGATACAAGAAATAGAAGCGTAGATATATCTCTGATTGAAAAAGTTGGCGACACTATTCTATAGTATTTTAGGAAATATGCGCCCGGTTTATGAGATGATTAGAAGATATATACGAATTTTGGATGTTATAAGATAAAAGGTGAACATTATGAATCAAGAGAAAATTGTTCAATTAAAACAAGGTTTAACAACAGCCTTTATTAATCAAAATACTTCTTCAAACTTGGCTTATAAGCCACAGTTTGTATCAAATAATTATAGAGAAGGAAGAAAAGTTATTTCATCCATCGAGGATGAACTTTTGTCATGCGAAGAATTTGCAATTAGCGTTGCATTTATTACTATGGGAGGGATTACACCGCTTCTTCAGACTTTGAGAGAACTAGAACAACGCGGGATATCCGGCAAAATTCTAACAACGGATTACTTGATGTTTAGCGATCCCAAAGCACTTCGTATCCTCGCAAATTTTAAAAACATTCAATTAAAAATGTTTATTACCGAGAATTCTAAAGAAGGATTTCATACGAAAGGGTATATTTTTAAAAAGGAAGAAATGTATCGAATTATTGTTGGAAGTTCCAATATGACATTAAGTGCACTCACAACAAATCGTGAGTGGAATACCAAAATTGTTTCGACAGAACAGGGAGAATATACGCAAAACATTGTTGCTGAATTTGAAAATTTATGGAATGCGCAGCAATCACTACCATTCGAACAATTTATAGAAGCTTACACTAATATCTACATAAAAAATAAAATTATTCAAAAGCAGAAAGAATTGGCGAAGCAAGCAGAAATTACATCTTTAGAAGTATATCGTTTACAACCAAACTCTATGCAGATTGGTTTTATAAATAATCTTCGAAAAATTTATGAAACTAGAGAGGACAAGGCATTATTAATTTCTGCGACGGGAGCAGGGGTTATATTATTGACAGGCGAAAAAACCTTGATTTATAAGGGTTTGGAGCCTGCCTTTTCTATTTTATCTATGTACTGAATGATGGGTACGGCAAACGTGGCAATATAACTGCAAGAGAATTTTCATATAATTAGGTTGGAGAGTAATCAGGAAACAAGTATGAAAATTTCTGATTATAACAAAAAAGAGAGCCACAGAGTGACTCTCCCAGTGCAGTCCGAAAACATACACCTCAATCAATATATATAATATACAACATTGAATCAAAAAATGCAAGAATTTTTTGAGAAGGACTATTAGGTGTATTAGGATTACGAATTTAAATATGTTTCTAAAGCAGATATTTTTACAGATACATTTTGTGAAATTATCATGTTGTAAATGTTTGGAGCAACAGAATTCTGCAATAAAACATTTTGAGCCTTGTATTGATGTAATAGTTCTTTGGCTCTTAACCCACTGAAATCAATTCTTTTTAGTAGACAACAAATTATTATTATGTAATCTATAAGAGAATATAGAGTAATGTTTTGGATTCCTGTCTCGTGTTCCGTCCAACGCTTCAATACATGACTGAGTTTTCTGTCCTTGAAGCGGGTATCGAAAATGATATTATTGTGAGCTACAGCATTTCTGAGAGCTTTTATTGTGTATAAGATATTAGATAAAAGTTCACGGTTTGTATCGATAGAGATATCGAACATATTTAATTGACTAAGAATTGTTTCTCTAGTTGAAGTGTTTAGGCACTCAAAAAAACTTGCAAGATCGCTTAAATAAAAGATTTCGAATATAACCCATAAAGGAGCATCTTCACCACGATTATAAAAATGACGAACCATTTGATTATCTTTTTTTTCTTCAGCACTATATCGGCTTGAGAGTTTAGAGTACACATTATTTCGTAGCTTTAAGCGGTTTAACTGTAAACGAGTATTAGACGGATTGTCACTCATACGTTCCTTGTAAACGTAATCAAAGGTTCCATAACGAAGACGATCGACAGATGTATTACATACAATATTTTTAATAGCTGTTTCTATAAACATAAGATTGGAATATAACGCGGCTTTTAAGTTGTTGTCGTATTCGATTACAGCCACAACTTCACTAAAATTGGTATAAGGTAATTGATGGTTAGCATCTTTAACAAAACGGTAACCTTTATATCCGTGATAATATCCATAACTGATAAGTTGTTGTTTTTGTTTACTTCCGTTTATTTGAACATTGCAATCATTTCGCAAATGTCTCATAAGTCCATTTATTGTTTGTGGTGAATTCATTCAATTGCCTCCTTTGGTATGGTTTACAAAAATTTTATCAAAGGAATGGAATTAAGGCAAGAAAGAATATCATTTTATGCTTATTTTGATGTGGAGAGTTTGAATTAGTAGAAAAGACAGATTTAGATACGCTGAATAAATTCAGTGCTTCTGGCCTGTCTTTTGTTGTTGTTATTGTTATCGTTTCTTGGATTTCCCTTTGCCGCGTTTGCTCAGAGGCGATTTTAGCAAGTCAGATTTACGAAAGACATTGATTAGAGTGACAAGCTCTGCCTTTGTGATTTTGCTATATTTGATTCCCAACTGTCTAAGTAGCATAACTACCTTCGCTTCTTCGGCGGATCCTTCGAATTGTTTTAATTCATCTAAAGCATTTATAGCAAGATTCGTTGCAGTAGTATCCGCGGTGGTGCTGTCATTTACATGCGCATCACGTATGGAAGACAAAATTTCCATCATGTCCCTGTTAATGGCTGTGCCAAAGAAGTCGTCCTCAGAGAATTGTGCGACTTTGAGTGTTTGCATATAGACATCATTTGGATCAGCACCTTTTTTAGTAATCACCTGTTGGCGAATGGCTTCGAGCATCATATTCGTATCGTGAAGTCGACTTGTTGCAATGCGATCTACGTAAATTTCAGAGTCTGTCATCATCTTACGAAAAGCAGGATGCGAGATTATTTCTGAGAGTAAGCGAGTATTGATCTTGCCGCTTTTTAATACAGCAATTGCCTCATCCGTCAGATGCAGTTCTTCGATAGGTGTGTTTGCTTCGATATCATTCTCTGTTATTCCAAGAAGGTAGTCAACGGATACACCATAAAATTTGGATAAGACTTCCAGGGAATGGCTGCTAATGTCCTTATAGTCATTGTTTTCATATTCACCCAAGGTTGAGCTGGAAATTCCAGTGGCGGCTTCAAAATCCTTTAGCGTTAATTTCCTGACGACACGGAGATCCTTTAGCTTTTCCTGTGTTGTTAATTTTACATACATGTAGTATCACTCCTCTTCAGATTGAGTTATTTATATCATAACAAAAACAAATGTTCGATTAAAGACTAAATTGTACGAAAGCATGGAAATGTGTCATCAATAGGACATCTTTCCGATGTTTTGGATATACGGGAAACGGCTTTTTTCTCTGCTATCATTTAGTTCCCATCGGGGAAATAAGTGAATGAGCGTACGAGCAGTACCTGGCAGGGGAAGCGGGCCGAGATGGTGAGTACACGGAACGGAAGGTTCTAGTGGAAGGGACACCTAGCCTGCCAATGCCAGAGATAACAGGGCAAGCGAAAAGAGTCTCTGATTCTGATCTGTGGGCAGGCAACTGCCGTGACCGTAAGCGAAAGTTGCAGGGAATCGAGTGATACGTCAAAATATAGAACGAGGCCGAAGTTCTGTGACATGATTGGCAGTGAAGACACCGCCTGTCAATCTTGGATAAACATGATAGGTGTAATTGGAGTGGTAATGATAGGTATGAATGCATTAGGAGGAACGATATGCAGAAAAAATCAATAGATACAGGTCAGGCAGTGATGGAATCGACGATGGTAATTGGCAATTGTGCTTTGATCATTGAAAGTCAACCTGGAAGGAATTTAAGTGTGACACAGAAAAGACTAGAAAAATTCAGCAACATTGTAAAGGTGGATTTTCCTGAGAAGTCAGGGTATCGACGAATCGGAAAGTATAAGGTGAAGGAAACATTTGCAGGGGAAGAAAGCCTGACAAGCTTGCTGACACAGTATGTAGAACGAACAGTAGCAATACGATATTAGGAGGAATGTAAATGGCAGAAAAGAAAATCTATCAACTAGCCATCTATCTTCGTCTCTCTAAGGGGGACGGAGATGTGGACGGTGTAGAAAAGGCAGAAAGTAACAGTATTTCCAATCAGAGAATGATTATCGATTGTTATTTGAGCCAACATCCAGAAATGCAGGTGGTGGATACTTATATCGACGATGGATATACAGGAACGAATTATAAGCGCCCTGAGCTGAAACGTATGCTTTACGATATTGACGATGGCCGCGTGGATTGCATTATCGTGAAGGATTTATCCCGCTTTGGGCGAGAGAGAATTGAGACTGGAAATTATATTTCTAAGGTATTTAAGGAGAAAGGGGTTCGCTTCATTGCAATCAATGATCATTATGATTCCTTGACAGCAGATGGAAGCGAAACTCACCTGATTATGCCGATCAAAGCATTGACGAATGACAATTTTAGTAGAGACATTTCGCTGAAAGTCAGATCCAGCTTGGCAGTGAAGAAAGAAAAAGGTGAGTATGTCGCTCCATTTGCTCCATATGGATACAAAAAGGATCCGGAAAATGTGAATCATCTGATTATTGATGAACCAGCGGCTGAGGTTGTTCGAAAAATCTTTGCAAGAAAGATTGACGGATTAAGTGCCAATGCGATTGCAGATGAATTGACTCGTATGGGGTATTAATACCAGCAGATTATAAGCGAAGCTGTGGTGACAACTACAAAAAGGGAAGAAAACCGGATAGATTCGTGTGGTGTGCAGCGCAGGTCATTCGAATTTTGAAGAATGAAATGCTGATTGGAAATATGGTGCAGAGCAAATCTAGCCTAGTCAGTTATAAGGTCAAGAAATTGATCCATAAGCCACGAGAGGAATGGGATATCGTGGAAGGGACTCATGAGCCGATTATCAGTGAAGCAGATTTTGCTATTGTGCAATCGTTGTTGGAAAGAGATGTCATAAAGATAGCGGATACAGAGAATCCAAATATGTTTGCAGGTCTTGTATTTTGTGGAAACTGCGGAAAGTCCTTGATTCGAAGAAAAAGAACATTGAAAAGTGGACCTGTATTTCATTTTCTTTGCTCAGGCTATAACAAAAAGTCAGGATGTACCAGTCATGACATTTTGGAATCGGAGATGATTGAAATTGTATTAGAAAGCATCAACCGCATGATTTGTAAGCTATGTCACTATGACGAGCTGGCAAGAAGCTTGGAGGATTTGCATATTCCAAAGGATGCCGTATTGGTGCAGAATCAGGAAATCCAAAAGCTGAAAGAAGAGCTTTCCAAATGCGGGAGATTAAAATCAGCATTGTATCAGGATTTGAAGGAAGGGATGATCAGCGGAGCTCAGTTTGACCGATATCGCAATCAGTATACGGACCGAGAGATTCGACTACAACATGCAATCCAAGAACAGAAAGCCTTGGTGGAGAAGATTTATAAAAATGGAATTGTGGAAGATGGTATTTTGAAGCAATTTCAGGAAAATCCGCATGTGGAGGAGTTAAACCATCGTTTGCTAGTTAGACTGATTAATCGAATTGTAGTGTACGACGACAATACGGTGGAGATTGTATATCGCTATGCGGATGAACTGAAAAAATGTGAGCAGATACTACACAGTATCGTGAGGAGGATATCATGGCAAGAACGAAAAATAGATATAATGCGGTGGCAAAACCGGCTCCGAAGACCGAAGCCACCAATGAATCATGGAGAACAGGTCTATATGCAAGACTGTCTGTTGAGCTCATCAGTCGCAAATCAGAATCGATTGAAAATCAAATGGAAATTATGAGAAAGTTTACAGACGGAAAACCTGAATTCTTAGAGCTTTTTGAGTATGCAGATAAAGGGTATACAGGTACAGACTTTCACCGTCCTGCATTTGAAAATATGATGGCAGATGTTAGGAGTGGCAAAATCAATTGTATTATTGTGAAGGATTTATCCCGACTTGGACGAGATTATCTAGAGACTAGTAACCTGATTGAAACGATATTTCCATTTTTGGGTGTTCGATTTATCTCGGTAAATGATCATTTTGATACGAAAGAAAATCATAACGGAAATAAGGAATTGGAGATTGCTTTGAAGGATCTTGTCAATGATATGTATGCAAGAGATGTATCAAAGCGAGTCAGCACAACGAGAAAACAGGAACAGATCCGTGGGAAATTCCTTGGAAGCAACGCACCATATGGCTACCAGATTGATAAGGAGCATCCGCTTCGTCAGTTGATTGTGGACGAACCAGCAGCGAAGGTCGTTCAAAGCATTTATGAAATGGTGTTGGATGGACTGCCACTCAGAGAAATATCTATGAAGCTACAGGAACAGAAACTGAGTATTCCAGGGCAATATTTGCGAACAGGACACCTTTACCGAGAATGAGAGGACGAGGTGAAGCTGTGGAGAATCGGAACAATCAGCAATATCTTGCACAATCAACTTTACATTGGAAATACGGTGCAGGGAAAACGAAAGACAAGGCATTACAAAGGCGAAGAGAGACATGTTACAGATAAGGACGAATGGATCATCGTGGAAGATACACACGAGCCGATTATATCAAAAGAAATGTTCGATAAAGTGCAGACGATTCTTTCTGGAAAAGTTGAGGCGAGTAGCTTTTCATCAGAGCGAACTAAATCTATTCCAGTGAAGGAAAACCGCTTCAAAGGCATCTTGTATTGTGGGATTTGCGGAGAGCGATTGCACTATGCATCGATAGTTTCTTCGAGAGGAGAAGCAGAGCGAAAATACTATTTTTCATGCGAGGGAAATTATAATCTGCAAGTGGCTACACATAAAGGCATCCGTATTACAGAAGAGACACTGGAAGAAATCTTGAAAGAGTTGATCGGTGAGCTGTTCCGCCAGTTTCATCAGTCAGATGATTCCCTTACAAGGATTGTGGAAGCAGAATGGAAGAGCGGAAATGCAAGATGGATGAAGGAAATACGAAAGAGTGAGCGAAAATTGAAAAATCTGGATGCAAGTGCTTCTGTAAGATACAAGGATTACGTGCTTGGTGTGATTTCCAGAGAGGCATTTCTAAGTGGAAAAGGTGTGGACGAAGAAAAACGTGAGACACTGGACCATGCATTGCAACAGCTTCGAGAAAAACAGATGGCTTATGAAGCTGAAATTCGAGAAAAAATGCAGTGGCTGCTTGGATTGGAACGAGCATCCGAAGGAGAATTGGATGGAGAGTTGATTCAGCTATTGATTGCTCGTATTGAATTATATCCAAGGCATGAACTGCGGATTACATGGCGATTTTCAGAGCGGGATCTGATTAGAAAGGACGGGAAGTAGCATGGAACGAATTGCAATTTATCTTCGTTTATCCAAAGAAGATGAATGGGTGAAGGATGAAAGCAATAGTATTTCTAATCAGCGAGAGTTGATTATGGATTACATTGAGAAGGATAAAAAACTACGAAAAATGGAAGTGATTGAACTGAAGGATGATGGGTATTCTGGCAAGAACATGAACCGACCTGGAATACAGCAACTATTGGAACTGGTGCGCAAGCAACAGGTGAAAGTGATTATCGTAAAGAATCTGTCCAGATTTTCCAGAGATTATTTGGTCATTGGACAGTATACGGAACAGATTTTTCCATTTATGGGGATTCGTTTTATTGCAATCAATGATAGCTATGATAGTAGTCTTTGTGAAGGCGGTGTCGGTGAAATTGATGTGGCTTTTAAAGCATTATTATACGATTTCTACAGCGAGGACCTCTCGCAGAAGGTGAAATCTGCGATTGCCGTGCGCAAGGAACAGGGAAAATTCATGAATACATTTGCTCCGTATGGATATAAGAAATGCAAACATGACAGACACATGCTAGAGATTGATCCAACAGGATCAGAGGTTGTTCGACGCATCTTTTCCGAGTATGCTTCGGGAAAAGGACTCTTGAAAATCAGTGCGGATTTGAACCAAGATGGAATCGATGCACCGGCGGCTTACATTCGAAAGCGAGATGGGAAAGACTATTTTCACAAAGAAAATCAGGGGAATCATTGGTTTCCATATACCGTTTCCAGAATTCTGAGAAATGAAATCTATGGCGGAACAGCAGTAATCAACAAGGCCCATGCAAGAGGAGTTGGTTCCAAAGGTGGGGAATATTATCCGAAGGAAGAATGGAAACGAATTGCAAATGCATTTCCAGCAGTGATTGATGCAGAGACGTATGAACTGGTTTGGAATAAGCTGGAGAAAAACAAACGTCCCAAAATTAAAAATGACCCCCATCTGTTGAAGGGAAAAGTCTACTGTGGACATTGTGGGTATTGTATGATGCACACATATACAGGTGCAGGTGTCTATTCGTGTTATTGTAGATTTTCCTTAGAGAATTCCGAGAATTGTGTCACATCCATACGAGATCGTGATTTGGAGGAAATCCTTTTGGTTCTTATTCGAGAGAAAATCAATGCACAGATGGAAATGGGCGGGATTCTTGCAGAGGAAGAAGAAAAGAAATCGAAAAAAATTGTAATTGCGAAGAAGCATCTTTTGGAAATGCAGCAGTCTTATGAAAAGATTGATGCAGATTTATTTCAGGCATATGAGTCCTACCGAGCAGGCATCAGAGAACGAGAAACGTATTTACAACAGCGAAGTACGTACGAACAGATGCTAGATTAGTTACAAAAAAACATTGCATGCCAGAAGGAAGCGATGGATCGAATGAAAGAGGAATCGTCGATTCCAAGTTGGTGGAGCAAGAATCAAAAATACTTGCAGATAAGGACCACACGATGGATGTGGTTTGGAACTTTACAAAGAGTTAGCGCAGAGGAGCAGGCCGATAGAAAGGTCCGCTCCTTTTTGCGTTCTGTTAGGAGGTGATGCGTTTGAATTTATTTCATGCAGTCAAAGAAAAAATAGATGCACGAACAGTGGAAGAGCATTATGGGGTGAAGGTGAAGCCGAATGGAATGGCATGTTGTCCATTTCATAATGACAAGCATCCAAGTATGAAGGTAGATGCATTTTACCATTGTTTTGTTTGTGGTGCATCGGAAGATGCCATTGATTTTGTGGCAAAGATGTTTGGATTGTCACAGTATGATGCAGCACAAAAAATCAATCGGGATTTTTCGTTAGGGATTGAGATTAAGCCTCAGAAGCGACAATCACAACCAAAGAAAAAGAAGACGGTGAAGACCAAGCAGGAGAGAGCTGCTTACGTAAAACAGAAAATCCAGCAGTGGGTAGTTGAAGCAACCGATATTCTGATCAGGTACTTAAAGTGGATTGAGTTTTGGAAAGAATTTTACAAGCCTCAGACTGCGGATGAGATGTGGAATCCCCTTTTTCAAGAAGCTCTGGAAAAAGAGGTTCTAATCAACCGCTACTTAGACACATTGCAGTTTGGTAGTGGCGAAGACATTTTGGAACTATTTGAATGGAAACGAGAAGAGGTAAAACAGTATGGCGAAAGAATTGATGAATATCAGCGAGGAGTACTTGCTGAGATTAGAGAGTATTGTGCAGGAGGAAATGACGACAGTGGAGGATGTTCAGCGTGAACTGGAGGAGGTGGACTACACTTCAAGCTCGATGGTAGAAATTGAATATGTGCTGAATCACGATCCCCATCTTCGAGGTGTAATACAAAGAAATGAAATGACAGGGCAGACAGATATTCTTGGTCCGGTTCCGTGGAAACGACGAGGTATTCATCTGACCGATACAGATATGAATAACTTGGCTTTGTATATTGAAAAAAATTATGGATTCAGCGACAAACAGCTTGGCAAGGTAGTAGACATTGTGGCCAATGATAACAGCTTTCATCCGATTAGAGAGTATCTGGAAGGTCTTGAATGGGATGGAGAAGAACAAATTGCAAATGCATTGCATCATTTTCTAGGTGCAGAGCAAAATGATTATGCTGCTTCGGTGATGAAAATGCATATGCTTGCAGCAATCCATCGTGTCTATGATCCAGGATGCAAGTACGACATTATGCTTTGTCTTGTTGGTGGACAGGGAATTGGAAAATCCACTTTTTTCGATATCTGGCAGTCAAAGACGAATGGTTTACGGATGATATTAAATCGTTAGAAGACAAGAAGGTTTTTGAATATTTGCAAGGACATTGGATCATTGAGCTTGCAGAGATGTATGCAGTGACAAATGGAAAAAGCATTGAAGGGACCAAATCCTTTATCGCAAGACAGAAGGATGTATACCGTATTCTATACGAAAAGCGTGCAGAGAATCGAGAACGGCAGTGCGTGTTTTGTGGAACATCCAACGATATGACATTTCTGCCTTATGACCGAACAGGCAATCGTCGATTTGCTCCAGTCAAGACAAATCCCGAATTGGCTGAGGTTCGAATTTATGACGATGAGAAAGCATCTAGACATTACATGGAACAAATGTGGGCGGAAGCGATGGAACTCTATCGCAAGGGAGATTATCTACTTACATTTTCAGATGAAATGGAAGCTTATGAGAAAACACTTCAGACAGAGCTTATGCCAGAGGACACGCAGGTTGGCATGATCCAGCAGTTTTTAGATGACTATGAAGATGATTATATGTGCACAGCGATTATCCATCAGAAGGTATTTAATAGAGTTGGTATTCCGAAGAGATGGCAGTCAAAGGAATATACGGAGATTATGGACAATGACATTGTTGGATGGGTGAAGCACGGAAGCAATCATCGATTTGGCGATGGAATTGGAAGTCAGAGAGCGTGGAGACGCGAAAAGCCAAAGAAAGATCCGGATGAATTCATGCAGGTGACAGAACAGATGGAAATCTCTTTTGATTAGTCAAAGGAGCTTGGAAAAAGTTTTTTCATGCTGTTTACAGTTTTTCGTTTACACCCATTTGTGTGAACAAAGAAATAAAAAAATATTCAGACAAAATTAGAACGAAGAAACGGGCATATGCAGATGGCGGATACGACAAAAATAGGATAAAATAAGCCCTCGGCGTATGAGAGCGAAATAGACCCATTGCACAAGCCGTAGTTTGTTCAATGGGTATTTCGCGATTGCATCGAGCTGGATGCCTGCGGCATGTAGTCCTATTTTCTGACGTGTTCATTGCCGGAAAGGATAACAAATGAGCAATGGAAAACACAGCTTTGTTCGCATGACGAAGCTAAACAATGTACGTGGACGTGTGAACTATATTACAGATCCGAAACGTCAGGAAAATCTGTATGCCACATGTCCCAATGTTCCGAGAAAAAGTTGGTACTATCTGTCAAAGGAAAATTAGCGGGATTTTCGTGATAGCGGTACAGCGGGAGAATGCATCGAGGCACGAGAACTGATTATTATGCTTCCACCAAGTTTGATTGAATATGATTATGAGACACTTCTAAAGTATTTCACTGGTGTCTTTGCAGAAAAATATGACGTAGCCTGTCAGTCTGCATTGCATCATAATAAAGCGAAGACTAATCTTCATATCCATTTAATCTTTTCAGAACGGAAGGCACTTGAAGAACCAGAACGAAAGATTGCGAAGCGAAATATGTTTTATGACGAAAATGGGAAGCATGTACGAACAAAAAAAGAAATTTTAGATGCAGATGGAACGATACAATCTGGTTGTAAAGTGATCAAAAAAGGGGACGTGTATGAAACAAATTTCTTTGCACCAAAAATCCACACTTCAAATCAAAAGCATTTCTGAAGGAAGCAAAGGAATTATTTACCGAAGTCTGTAACAGTCTCGTGAAAAATGAAAATGAAAAACTTGCCGTATATCAGGAAAATAGTCCGTATTTTGCTACAAAGAAAATCGGAAAGAACAATCCAAAGGCAAAAGAGATTCAGACAGATAATTACCTACGGCAAGAATGGAATCGTATGGTGGATCGTGGACTGATTGAAGGTGTGCAGGAGGAAGAACTCATTGTAATCAAGAAAGACCATATTGACAATGAGGTGGCCGAATCTGTGAAAGAGCATGGGTATCAGCCAGGATTATTCACCCAGTTGTTGCAGAAAGCGATTGGAAAACTTCGGTCCTTTATCGATTTTGTACTTCTTTATGAAAATGTAGAGAAGGATGAAAATGGAAATCCGCTCATTTACGAAGATGTCGTTTTGGACATGACACCAGCAGCTTTGCCACCGAGAGGGAAAGGCCCATATCCATCATCGGAACTGGAGCAGCTAGAGGTGAGACGTTTGTCTGCAATCGATGAAAAACTAAAAGCTGGTAATCGAAAGGTCTACGCAATCTAGAAAGACACAGAGAGACTGCAACAGAAATTGAAGAAGGTTCCGAAAGGCTTCTTCCATCGGAAAGAGCGAAGAGAACTGGAAGAAAAAATTGCTTCCAACCTTATGCGATTAGAAAAAGAAAAAGCACGATTAGATACGATTCCGATGATGAATGGATTTGTAACGGTAGCAGTATTTAAGAAAGCATTGAAGCAAGCAAAAGCGGATCTTGTGGCGAAGGAACAGCTTCAGGAAGAATGGAACAGACCAGATCCAAAGCCCGAAGCAGTATATATGAATATCCCAGCAAATGCGAAGCGAGAGCCAATGCACGAGCAACCGTCCGCAGAAAAGCATGGGATTAAAGAGCGATTGGCTGAGAAGAAAATGGAACTGGAGCAGCAGTCTCAGAAATCGAAAAGAAAAAAATCGAGGGATCGAGATTGCTTGTAGTGGAAATAGAATAGAGGTCCTAGTCAGTATCGGCTGGGGCAGAATGGGAAGAGTCTGTGCGAGATGGTAACATGGACTTTTCTCTTTTATGGGGAGAAATTTTAATTATGAATGATAGAGAAATGTTATCAATGGAGCAGTTGATCTGCTTTGATATCGATGTTGAAGATGATGAAGATGGTGAATTCAGAATTATTGATGGCTGATGATTCAGGCACCAGATGGATTTGGTATAGATGAGGCAGTGACGGAACAGTATTTGGAAGAGCATCCTAAGTTGAAGAAGTGGTGGGATGAGAGAAGGTGATGGAAAAGAAAATATGTTTGAAAAAAATGACCCAATCCACAAACTTTATTCCCACAGATAGTTGAATATATGGTATAATTTAAAACAGTATCTTTATGTTTTTTAAAACTGGTAAAAGGAAGAATTATGAGTGTATCGTATAAAAAACTATTCAAATTAATGATTGATAAAGACATTAAGAAAAAGGAATTAAAGGAAATGGCATCTATTGGAAACAGCACAATGGCAAAATTAGGAAATAATGAAAATATTACAATTGAGGTGCTGGCTAAGATTTGCAATGCTATGGATTGTACGTTGGATGATATTGTTGAAATTATCCCTGATGAGGAATAAAAGGTATGGAAGTAAGTTTTGAAAATTTAGAACAGGCTGATTTGATTGTTGACTGTGTTTATAAAGGAGGAACTGCTCCAAATATGTCAGCAGAGCCTTTTCATAAACTAATACCAGGATGTGAAAATTCTGGAGGCTTTAGAAAGAAATTACGTGAAGATGGTTCAGGCAAATATGCATATGTTATTCTTTATACATCTATGGAAGAATTAGAATGGCCAGATTTTCTTGAAGAGGAGACAGGAATATTTAGATATTATGGTGACAATAGGGAACCCGGCCGAGCGTTGACTGACACAAAGAAGAAGGGGAATTTGATATTAGAAAAAACATTTGAGTTGTTGAATCAAGGTGTTCATTTGGATGATATTCCACCGTTTTTTGTCTTTAAAAAAACAGGAAATGGGAGAGATATTCAATTTCTTGGATTAGCAGCACCGGGGAATCCTAAAATTTCTCCAGACAAGGATTTAGTTGCATTTTGGAGAACAGTAAAAGAAAAACGATTTCAGAATTATGAGGCGTATTTTACTATACTGAATACAGGTAGTACACCTATTTCAAAAGAATGGATAAGGGCACTGATATATGATCATAAAAATAGTATGCGGTATGCTCCTGATGCATGGAAAAAGTTTGTCAAAGAGGGACGTAATGGGATAGAAGCGCTGAGGGCCCCTCGTATATTTAAGATTCCAAGTAAATATGATCAGTTAGGTAATAGTGATGAAGAAGGAAGAATTTGTTTAGATATTATTCGAAGACATTATGAAGAATTTCCACAAGGATTTGAAGAATGTGCTACAAATATTGTAAGCAAGATGGATTCTAACTTTATTGATTTTACATTAACAAGACCTTGGAGAGATGGCGGCAGAGATGCGATTGGACGCTATGCAATACATTCTGGTGGTAAAGTCAATTATCCGTTGGTTATTGATTGCGCATTAGAAGCTAAATGTTATGGCATAAAAAAAGGTGTAGGAGTTCGTGAAATGTCGCGTTTGATTTCTAGAATTAGATATCGACAATTTGGTATTATGGTAACAACTGGTTATGTGGATAATCAGGCATATTCTGAAGTGGTGGATGACGGACATCCTATTCTAATTGTTACAGCTTCGGATATAGCAGGTATCTTAAGAAATAATGCTATTAATTCGACAAATGTTGAAGAGTGGCTAGCTTCGGTAGATAGTGACTCAACAAAGAAACGTTTAGCAGCATACTACAATAAGATGCAGGAGACACAAGCAATAACTAGGAGTTGATTGTATTGCCAAAAAAAGATGTTCCAAAAGAACCTCGTTTTCAAGGAAAGGTATCTGAACAACGTCATAGAAATATGAGCAGAATTCGTGGAAAAGATACATCTATTGAAATTAAACTTCGAAAAGCGCTATGGCATAAGGGACTTCGATATCGTAAAAACTACAAGGAATTGCCAGGAAGTCCAGATATTGCTCTGACAAAATATAAAATAGCTATCTTTTGTGATAGTGAATTTTTTCATGGTAAGGATTGGGAAGTATTACGTCCAAGACTTGAAAAGGGAAATAATCCTGATTATTGGATCAAAAAGATAGAAAGAAATATGCAGAGAGACATTGAAAAAGATCAGTCCCTATTATTTTTCGGATGGACGGTAATCCATTTCTGGGGAAAGGATATTATGAAGAATACAGAGGAGTGTATTCGCGTAATTGAAGAAGAGATATTTAATCAAAAAATTGAAGATGAAGAATGGGAAGATACAAATGAATTATTTGACTGAATATGATAAAACAGATCCATTGTCCATACAAGAGTATTCTCAAAAGATGGTAGGAAAAAGTTTTCGTGAGATTTGGGAGGAAGATGAACAAAATCAACCAACACTCGTGCGAGAAACTGGTCATTATGGATCAACAAGTGTAAAGGAGAAAAAGAGAAATAAAGGAAATTTAGGTCAGATTGTAGAAGAAAAGTTTTTCCACTATGAATGTAATAGTGATGCAAGACCTGATTTTCATGAAGCGGGTGTAGAATTGAAAGTTACACCTTATAAAATAAATAAAAATGGTACATTATCGGCAAAAGAACGTTTGATTCTCACGATGATTGATTATCATCAGCTTGTGGAAGAGACATTTGAAGATAGCCATTTCTGGAATAAATCTAAGTTGATTTTGTTGGTATATTATCTGTATCAAAAGGAGATTAAATCTAATCTAGATTATAAGATTGGATATTCTAGGCTATTTACGCCACCAGAGCAGGATATTGCGATTATTAAGCATGATTTTGAAATTATATCCGCAAAAGTGCGTGCAGGTAAAGCACATGAGTTGTCAGAAGGGGATACACTGTATCTTGGAGCAGCCACGAAAAGTGCAACATCAGAAAATCGAAGAACACAACCATTTAGTGATACTCCAGCGAAGCCACGAGCATTTTCATTTAAGACATCCTATATGACATATGTATTGAATCATTATATTGTTCCAGGTAAAGATACATATGAGCCTATTGTTTCGGGACCAGTGGTGGAGTCTTTTGAGGATTATGTAGTTTTGAAAATAGCTTCTAATAAAGGAAAAACAGTAGAAGAATTGTGTAATATGTTTGATATTACTTTTACAAAAAAGCCTAAGAATCTGGAAGCGATGCTTGCTTATCGAATTCTTGGGATTAAAGGAAATCAAGCGGAAGAATTTGTAAAAGCAAATATTGTCGTGAAAACAATACGAATTGGAAAGAACGATAAAATAAAAGAAAGCATGTCATTCCCAGCATTCAAGTTTAAAAAATTGATTCAAGAGAATTGGGAAGACAGCACCTTTGGAAATTATTTGAGAGAGACAAGATTTTTATTTGTCGTGTATAAATATGATAGAAACGATGTTTTAAGACTTCAAGGATGTCAATTCTGGAATATTCCATATGAAGACTTGGAAAATGATGTGAAATCTGTATGGGAAAAGACAAAACAAGTGCTATTAGATGGTTTAAACATTCAAATTATCAATGGGAAAAGACATACGAATTTTCCAAAGGCAAGCGAAAATAGAGTGAGTCACGTAAGACCGCATGCAATCAACGCACAAGATACGTATGAACTTCCAGATGGAAGAAATTTTCCAAAACAATGTTTTTGGTTGAATAATACTTATATTTACGATCAGTTGAATGACGAATTGAAAGGTTGATCAATTGATTAAAATATGATAGAATGTAGAACAGAAAAAGAGAGAGGAATTGGTTAAATAGATGAAAAAGACAGTATGTGAATTATTTGCAGGAGTAGGTGGGTTTCGTTGTGGCCTGAATTCAATTAAGACGTTAGAAGATATTAAAAAACCAGAAAAATGGGACACGGTATGGTTTAGTCAATGGGAGCCAGCTGAAAAAAGTACACAATATGCACATGATTGTTACGTTTATCATTTTGGAAGTTGTTTAGATAAAAATGGAAAAGATACAACAAATTACAATATAGAGGATGTGGATAAAACTACATTGCCGGATTTTAATTTATTGGTAGGAGGATTTCCTTGTCAGGATTATTCCGTTGCGTCTTCATTGGCAACATCTAAGGGACTTGAAGGGAAAAAAGGTGTATTATGGTGGTCAATCCGTGAAACATTAGAAGCAAAACAACCACCATTTGTATTGTTGGAAAATGTAGATAGATTATTAAAATCACCGGCAAAACAAAGAGGACGTGATTTTGGAATTATCTTAGCATGTTTTAGAGATGAAGGATATACAGTAGAATGGCGAGTAATCAATGCAGCAGACTATGGTTATCAGCAGCGTCGAAGAAGGACATTCATTTTTGCATATAAGAATGATACAACTTATGCAAAAAGAGTTAGAGAAAAAGTTCAATATAGTATGGCAGCTGATATTGAAGAGAATAGAGAGGCTATGGGAAATGTTTTGTTGGAGGAAGGATTTTTTGCAAAAAGTTTTCCAGTTGAGATAGTTGACAAGAATAAAATTCATATTAAGGAATTACCAGAAGGTCTGGGAGAGCTGTCTGAACATTTTAGTTTTGGATTCGAAAATACAGGTGTAATGATTGACGGTGTGATTTACACAGTAAAAACACAGCCTGTTTACGAAGGAAAGCAAATTACACTCGGAGATATTATGGAAGAGAGTGAAGTAGACGAAAAATACTTTATTCCAGATGAAAGATTATATTATACATATCCAGAAGTAACACATAGTGATGAAAGTAAGGAACGTTTATCTAAAGAAGAGCGTCAGACATGGCAGTATATCAAAGGAGCGAAAAAGCTTCCAAGAAAAGCAGCGAATGGACATGAGTATATTTTTTCCGAAGGTGCGGTTGCTATGGTGGATGCATATGATAAGCCTGCAAGAACAATGCTTACATCAGAAGGAAGTTTTAGTAGATCTACTCATATCGTAAAAGATAAAAAGACAGGTCGTATCAGATTATTGACACCGATGGAAGCAGAACGTATCCAAGGATTTCCAACAAACCATACAAAATATTGCCAGGTGGGAGATAAAGTAGTTGAAATGCCTGTGAACAAGAGAAGGTTTATGATGGGAAATGCGTTGGTTGTAAACTTGGTTGAAAAAATGGAAGAACAGCTTTCGGTAATTTTTGATGCAGAGTAAATATTGTAAAAATGTATAATGCGTATGAAAAACTGTTCGGTTATAAAGCAAAGATAACAGAGGGATAAGGATAGTGAAATGAAACAATGGAGATTTGTATCAAATCAAAATTCGATGATTTCGGGTATTAATGATGCCGGTATAGAAACTTTTACTGCTGATATGAATAGGTCTTTGGTAAGAGAAATCATACAAAACTCTTTAGACGCAGTACGAGAGGATAATGATGAACCTGTACGTGTTGAATTTGAAATGATACGTATAAAACGAGAAGATATTCCGGATGTAAATACATTACAAAGTGCAATTAAAAAGTGTTATGAAAGTAATGCAGATGAGCCGGATGCCTTTCGATTTTTTAGTAAAGCGGATGAAACTCTAAATCAAGAGTATGTTAATGTATTAAGAATTAGCGATTATAATACTAAGGGGTTGGAAGGCAGTGACACATGTGAAAAAGGATCCAATTGGAGTAGATTAGTTAAAGAAAATGGTTCTTCTAACAAAGGGCAAAGTTCAGGAGGAAGTTTTGGAATTGGAAAGTCTGCAACTTTTGCTTGTTCTGATTTGAGAACTGTTTTTTATTCATCATTAGATATACAAGGATTAGCTTCAAACTTTGGTGTGGCAAGATTAGTCTCCTTTAATGATTCGGATCTTGGATGGACTACAGGAGTGGGGTATTATTCAGAGGATGATAGGTTTGTGGCCATTCCTGAATTGATCAGTTTTTCAGATACATACAAACGAACAGAAACAGGTACAGATATCTATATTTTAGGAATGTTTCAAAGCCAGAATCATGAAAAAGAGTTTATTGAAGCCGTGTTATTAGATTTTCTGGTTTCATTAGTAAAAGGGAAATTAGTTGTGGATATTCAAGGAAAAAGATTATCAAAACATACACTGCCTGAATATATTTCAAGATTAAATCCTTACCAAAATGAGGATATCAAGGCATTGATAGAATACTATAATCTTTTGACTTCTTCCAATCCCAAAATCAAAAAAATATCTTTAGATTCTAATGTTTATGGGAAAGAATTTGGATTTAAGGATGGAGAGTGCATATTGTATTTAAAAGAGGACGAGAAATTAAATAGAAAGGTATTAATTACTCGAAAAGCCGGAATGCGTATTTTGGAGCAAAATAGAATAAGTGGTAGCATTGAATTTACAGGTGTTTTAATCATGGATGGAGACAATATGAATAAAACATTTAAGGTTATGGAAGTGCCATCACATGATGCATGGGAACCAGGTAGATGTCGTGATAATAAATCTTACTATGAAAAGGTTTTAAAAGGATTTAGAAAATATATCAAAGATTGTGTTCATGAATGTTTTGGTAAAATTGATACTGATACAATGGATGCTATCGGGGCAAATGATTTCCTTCCAGATAAGATTGAAGATAATGATGAACCGAAACTGGTGAAAAATGATTTAACATCGCGTATAAAAAGATTGTTTGGAAAATCGGTAGAACCAACAAAGAAGAAGACTAAAGCACTAAAAATTTCTGAGATAGAAGCTGATGGTGATGAAAAAGGTGGAAGCGGACCAGGCGATGGAGAGGGTCCACCTCCTGGGACAGGACCACACCCAGGCCCAAAGCCAGGACCATTCCCTGGAGAGGAAGATGGTGAAAATCGAAAAACTGATGAAAAAGGAAAACAAGCTACTTATAAGGAAATATCAGTGAAAAAACGATTGATTTCTACAGAAAGAAAAGAGGGTAAGTACAGATTAAGCTTCTTTTCGCCGGTAAAAGCTTCTAAGGCTAAACTTGTGTTTAGTGTAGCAGGAGAACAAAGCGATTTTGAATTACCTATTAAAACAGCAGAGATTGTAGCTGCTCATGAGGAAACAGAAATTGAAAAAGTAGAAAGCAATACAATTTATTTAAATAATATGAAAAAAGGGGAAAGTATATGCATCGAAATTAAGGTGGATTTTGATTCATATTGCATGATGGAGGTGGATTATTATGCGTATAAAAAATAGGCTTTCACCATATCCGATTTTAAATGATTTCGGTGATGATTATATCAACTCCTCTTTTAAGGTAAAATATGATGTAAATACTCAATTTACAGAAGTTTATGGGAAATTATCATTTGTCTTAGAAAACGACGATATAAAAAAATTAATCAAAGAGAATAAAGCGGTGTACAGCGTACATGTTGAATGTCCGTCTACTTGTTATCGAGAGATTTTCGTGTCTGAGGAAGATGAAATCGATTTTAAAATAGACGCCACGTTAGTGTCTAAAACAATTGAAATACGTACTTTTGTGATTTTGAAAGAAAAAGTTATTGGATTTGAATCAAAGAATTTCCATCCGGATTATCAAGGGCAAAAATTTGATTTAGAACCACATCAAATTATTGCTATTGGAACAGCAAAAGATTACGAGATAAAGAAAGATGATAGAGATTTGGATACATTGCCATCTATCATTAGAATAGTACGTCTTGAAGATAAACATAAAGGAGCTCTCAGCGTCAACACTGATAATGATGAATATATTATCGTGGGACTTTCAACTGAAATATACGAACTATATGCTAAGTTGGGAAAGAACTCATTTAAAAATACGTCTTTTAGTTTAGTGTTACTTCCAGCGCTTGTTGTTGTAATACAAAGAATGTGCATAGGAAAAGATGATGAGACTATAACAACAATGCACTGGTACCAAGTTATTGAGTCTCTTTTGAATAGTAATGGATTTGATATTGCAGACTTGAGCATTGAAAATGATAGTTTGCTATCTGTATGTCAATCAATATTTGCGGATCCTATTGCAAAAAGCTTTAAAGAACTTGAAAGTTGGAGCGAAAGGGTGTAAAAAAATATGAATTTAATATATCTTTCACAAGAAGCAATTGATGATATAAAGGTGAATTTTAAAAAATATAAGAAGCATTTTTGCGATGAGTCCAATGATTGGTTTCTTGAAAGATTTAAGAAATATGAGTGGATACATGAATCTAAAATCGAGTGCAAGGATTTTAGATTGGATATGGATGAGGATTATAATATTTCAGACAGAAAAAATGTAGAGATTCTGTACGAAGCACTTCGAAATCTGAGTCCAGCACTGGCATCCGACGAACGACTTTGGGCGGGGATGTTAATTTGCCAATTATGGGATTTTGTTAGATATAGGAGAAAGAAGGAACTTGACAGTGGTAGCGAACGAGATATACTTAATTCCTTTTTCTTCATGCGAGGTATCAAACGATCTTGTTTTATGAATTGTTTGTCTAGATTATGGTGGACTGGATATTTGCTTTATGATGAACAAAACAGCAATCATTATCATGCGGTAGATTTAATATGTGAATCAGCATATGCGTCAAATATAGTGCTGATTTCATCAAATAATTTTGTGTCAAACAAAAACCTTGCGTTAGGAGTAATGGATTGTATCGAACATCGTAAAATGTTGGGTGAACATATAGGGCGCTATCATTATGTTGAAGCTAATAAATACATTAACTGCATAGGTGGTGTTACACTTTTAGATGCCTTGAAAAGGAGTGAAATATGTACGCTTACAAATAAAAGATTAAATCAGATATATGGATGTATGGATATTTAATAAAAATATTTCTGATTTATGGAAAGATGAGGAAACTGACTATGAGGGTTAAACTGTGCGAAGTTCCTTGGAAAGTACCTGCCTTAACAGATGAAGCCAAAGAAGCTATGGAAATCATTGGAGAGAATATATGGAAAGATGCTTCAATGGAATTTCATTCTGTGCAAAACTTAAAGATAAAGACGGGGAAAAGTATTCTAAAAGGTATGCAAAGATATTTAAATAAGTTTTTAGATGAACGATTTAATGATTACGGCTGGTATGGTAATGCAGGTTATTTCGTTAAGAAGCAAACGTGGATTCGAATTACATTCAGGCATCAAATGAGTTTAGGGTCTGATATTCTAGAGGCGATTAAAGCATGTAAAAAAGATGGCATGGAATTAGCGATTATATTGGCAGCTAGTAGAAAGACTTTGGATTTGATATCGCCTAAGGATGCACCAGCTATGATTTCTTTTGAAAAGCTTCAGAAAGAAGTAATGAGTTTAGAAGGTGTGTTGGATATTCCATTAATCATAGGCGAATTATCATCTACGACAGTGTTGTCTGATTGTAAAAATGTAGAATAATATATTGAGTTGCTAATTTAAATTTGTATTTTCCTTTAGTCTTTATAAGGAACAGAAATGAATCGTTAGAAAAATAGATAGAACTACTACAGTTATTGTAAATTGGGGGTGCCTATGTCAAGATTAACCGATATAAAAGCAAGAATAAATCTCCTTGAAGGGGGCGCATTTCAGGAATTGTGTGATGCGTTGTTGTCGCGAAAAGGTTATGAAGAAATTCATGCATATGGAATGCAAGCGGGGACAATGAAGACAACAAAAGGGAATCCTGAGACCTACTTTAAGAGCAAAAATGGTAAATATATTTTTGTTGCATATACTACACAAAAAGACGATTTATTTAAGAAAGCGAAAGAGGATATAGAAAAATGTTTAAATTTTGAAAAGACAGGGATTCAAGAAAAAGATATTGAGGAAATAATTTTTTGTCACACATCATCAAATTTATCGGCGGGAAAAGACAAGGAACTAAAAGATATGTGTGCTGAAAAAGGAATTTTATTCGATATTTATGGTATAGATAGAATAGCAGATGAAATATATCGAAATTACAAAATATTAGCTAAAGATCATTTGGGGATGTCTATTGATACAAATCAAATATTGGAGCAAAGAGATTTTATTAACCGGTATGATACAAACGAAATGATGGCACCATTATCAACTAAATTTCAATTTAGAAAAGATGAATATGAAGAAATGATGTCAGCTTTGCACTAAACGAAAATGGTCGTTGTTGTTGGAAAAGCAGGTGTAGGAAAGACAAGATTATCATTAGAGGTAGCCAAAGATTTTGGAATTAAATATGAATATAAGGTGTTTTGCATCAAAAGTATGGATTTGTCAATATCAGAAGATGTTGCAGCATATATAGATAAACCTGGAAAGTATCTGTTTTTGATTGATGATGCAAATGAACTAGTAGGACTAAAATTATTTTGGAATATATCAATATGGAAGATTCTGGATATGATATAAAAATAATATCAACATTAAGGGACTATACGGCAACTCGAGTTATTAATGAAATTTTGCAATATACGAAACCGCACATAATAAATGTGAATCCTTTTACAGATGAGCAAATAAAAGAATTTTTGAATGTTAATATGGGAAGTTGTAATGAAGATTTTGTGGAATCTATTATTCGAATTGCAGAAGGAAATCCGAGAATTGCATATATGTCGGGGAGATTAGCAAAAGCAAAGCAGTCATTATCTGCAATTAGTGATGCAACACAGTTATATGAAAGTTATTATACCAAGTTTCTGACGAATTCATCTATTACTACAGATAGAGATTTGTGTTTTGCTGCAAGTGTCATCTCTTTACTTCATACAATCAATCTATCAGATATAAGTTTTTTAGAAAGTTTATTAGATAAATTGAGCATAAATCAAGAAACTTTTCTGAAAATGATATATTGTTTATGTGAGGATGAATTTGTTGAAATTAAGCTTGATAAAGTTGCAACAATCTCTGATCAATGTCTGCGAAATTATATGTTATATTATGCGTTTTGCAAAAAACGAATTGTGCCATATTCAGAATTATTGGAGATAGGATTTAAAAGTTTTAAAAATGGAATCGTAAAGGCTACAAGTATTTTATGGAACATTTTTAGCTCGTCAGAAGTTCATGAGTATTTGTCTTCGGAGATAGAGAAAGTGTGGGATATATATAAAACTGAAGGAGGAGAAATATTTTATGAATTTGTCAAATGTTTTCATGACTTTAGACCTGAGGAAGCTTTGTTGATTGTAAAGGATAGAATAGAGACAGTTGATGAAGATAAAATTAACATTGATGAAATAGATTTTTCAGTGGATAAATATCATACAGAAGATGTAATAGTAGAAATGCTTTCTGGTTATTGTAATCGTACTCTTTTACCAGAGGCAGTTGAACTAATGTGTGAATATGTAGAAAAGAAGCAATCTGCGATTGATACTGTCATGCAGTGTATAAAAACAAATTACAGTATTGATAAAAATGCTTATAGGTATGAGTATTTTACAGTAAATACTATTGTAGCAGGTGTAAAGAAAAGAAGAAATAGTCCTATTATTACAAAGCTCTTTCTGGGGATTTCTAATCATTTTTTAAATGTGTTGTACTGACCGACAGAATCTGGTAGAGGAAGGACAATAACGCTGTATACTATACCTATTATATTAACAGAAGGGT
>SKEN01000250.1_pt1 | contig 46365 bp, 31 predicted proteins | sample 4826711 | NCBI WGS metagenome assembly SKEN01 (sample SAMN11008808, study PRJNA524170) | human gut metagenome | biome: Human fecal sample; material: Feces; isolation source: fecal sample from pouch patient p39 | host: Homo sapiens | place: Israel: Tel-Aviv | collected 2015-02-10 | reverse complement strand
GGGATAACGCGGTCAGCGCCATTGGCGTCGGCGCGGTCTCGCCGGGGGATGCGTTTATTTCGCTCGGCACCTCCGGGGTGCTGTTTGTGGTGACCGACGCCTATCGTCCGGCGCCGCAGTCGGCGGTCCATGCGTTTTGTCACGTGCTGCCGAACCTGTGGCATCAGATGAGCGTCATGCTGAGCGCCGCCAGCTGTTTGCAGTGGTTCTGCCGCCTGACCGGCACCACGGAGGTGGCGCTGCTGGCGGAGATTGCCGAGCTAAGCGAGGAGGATAAAGCCAACGCGCCGTTCTTCCTGCCCTATCTCTCCGGGGAACGAACCCCGCATAACGATCCTGACGCGCGCGGCATCTTCTGGGGCATGACCCACGCCAGCCTGCGCGCGCAGCTCGGCTACGCGGTGCTGGAGGGGGTGAGCTTTGGGATCAACGACGGCCTGCAGGCATTGAAAGAGAGCGGGACGCCGATCGCGCAGTGCTCGCTGGTGGGCGGGGGCGCCCGCAGCCCGTTCTGGGCCCAGCTGCTGGCCGATATTCTCGCTATGCCGGTGGTGACCCACAAAGGCGGAGAGACCGGAGGCGCACTGGGCGCGGCGCGGCTGGCCTGCCTGGCGGCGGGCAAACCCATTGCCGCGGTGTGTGAAAAACCGGAAGTCTGGCAGACCTGGCGTGTGGATCCTGTTCGCCACCACACCCTGATGCAACGCTACGCGCAGTTTAAAGCCCTGTATTTAAACGATCTGCACTATCGACAGCACTGATTTTCATCATAACCGCCGCTTCGTTGCACGTCGCGGAGCGGCCACCCTGTACCCTGAAAACGAGGTCATTATGTCTATCAATAATAAACAGTGGCTCGGTTTACCCCTGAACCTGCTCTGGGGATACATCGCCATTGCCGTATTTATGACCGGCGACGGTTTTGAATTAGCCTTTCTGTCGCACTATATCAAAGCCCTCGGCTTCTCTCCGGCGGAGGCCTCCTTTGCCTTTACCCTCTACGGCCTGGCCGCCGCGCTGTCGGCGTGGATTTCCGGGGTGGTGGCGGAAATTATCACCCCGCTGAAAACGATGATGATTGGCTTCGTGCTGTGGTGCGTATTCCACGTGCTGTTCCTCGTTTTCGGCCTCGGTCACGCCAACTATGCGCTAATCCTGCTTTTCTACGGCATCCGCGGCTTCGCCTATCCGCTGTTCCTCTACTCGTTTATCGTGGCGATTGTCCATAACGTCAAAAGCGACAACGCCAGCTCGGCCATCGGCTGGTTCTGGGCGGTGTATTCCATCGGCATCGGGGTCTTCGGCAGCTATATTCCGAGCTTTACCATTCCGCACATTGGCGAAATGGGCACCCTGTGGCTGGCGCTGGCCTTCTGCCTTACCGGGGGCGTGATTGCCCTGGTTTCCCTGCGCCATATTCAAACGCCGCAGCATATGCAGAATCTCACCACCCGTGAGAAGTTTTCCGAGCTGGGACGCGCCGCGACGCTGCTCTATACCAACCGCAATATTCTGCTGTCGAGCATGGTGAGGATCATCAATACCCTCTCGCTGTTCGGCTTTGCGGTGATTATGCCGATGATGTTTGTCGATGAGCTGGGCTTCAGCACTTCAGAATGGCTCCAGGTATGGGCAGTCTTCTTCTTCACCACCATTTTCTCTAACGTGCTGTGGGGGATCCTCGGGGAAAAACTGGGCTGGATGAAGGTGGTGCGCTGGTTCGGCTGCATCGGGATGGCGCTCTCCAGCCTGGCGTTTTACTACATTCCTCAGCACTTTGGCCATAGCTTTGCGATGGCGCTGATCCCCGCCATCGCCCTCGGGATCTTTGTCGCCGCCTTCGTGCCGCTGGCGGCCGTGTTCCCGGCGCTGGAGCCGAAGCATAAAGGCGCGGCCATTTCGGTCTATAACCTGTCGGCGGGGATGTCGAACTTTCTCGCGCCGGCGATTGCCGTGGTGCTGCTGCCGTTCTTCAGCACCATCGGGGTGGTGATCGCCTATACCGCATTGTACGTGGTGGCCTTTTTCCTCTGCGCCTTTATCCGCGTGGAGCAGCCGGGGTTCTCCCACAAGGAAGCAACCGCCCGCGAGCAGGTTGAATTCTCTTAGGTGATGCGGCTGGCATGAAGCGCATGCCAGCCTTAATGAGGTGAACGAATGAGTATGCAGGCGGTTATTTTTGACATGGATGGCGTGATTATTGATTCCGAGGCGCTGTGGCGCCAGGCGCAGATTGACGCCCTCGCGCAGTGGGGGGCAACGGCGAGCGTTGCTGAATGTGAAACCCTGACCAAGGGCAAGCGCCTCGACGACATTGCCGGCACCTGGTGCCGCTATTTTCAGCTTGATCTCGCTCCGCAGCGGCTTGAAGACGCCATCCTGCAGCGCATCACCCGCCTGATTGCCGCGAAAGGCGAACCGATGCGCGGGGTGCAGGAGGTGTTACGCTATTTTCGCGAAGCGGGTTATAAGATTGCGCTCGCCACGTCATCATCCCGCCAGGTTATTGCCGCTGTGCTGAACAAGCTTTCGCTCTGGCACTTTTTTGACGCGATCTCCAGCGCAGATGATGAACCACGCGGCAAACCGCACCCGGCGGTGTACCTCACGACGCTGCGGAAGCTCAATCTCAACGCCAGCCAGTGTCTGGTGATTGAGGATAGCTTTACCGGCTTTTGCGCAGCTCAGGCCGCCGGTATTCCCACGGCGGTGGTTGCCGAAGATAGCCGACAGGGGCGCTATCAGGCCGCTGTCGGCCGCTATCAAACCTTACCTGAACTGCTGGAAGCGCTTAACGCCGAGCCAGCGGCGGTCGCATAACTTACGCTTTCGTGAGCGCAGAAAATCCCGGGATGTACACGGTCGGTCACTCTCTTCTCTGCGCTCACGCCCTTTTTTCTCCTGGTCGATCTGCCTCACATTTCGCTCATCTTTTGTGAAAACAGTCACGTCTTGTTGTGCCAATGCCCAAATTTATGGCCTTGCTTAGCGGTGTTTGTCCGAGGCACTACTACGAAGTTGTGCTTAGATTATATATTGAAACGTATTTTCAATAATGTAAAACCGCTTTGCCGATCTGCTTATGTCGATCGGATTTGGCCGTGATAAGGACCGAGCATGAAAATTGAATCTGTGAATGTCACCGTTTTCCAATATCCCACTCGTCGGGTTTCCGACAGCGCCGGGCACTCCCATCCGGGGGTTGAAAGCATGGCCAAAATGGCGATGCTGACCATCACCGCTGATGATGGGGCGCAGGGCTTTTCGTTTGCGCCTCCGGAAGTCGTGCGCCCGTTCGTGGTGAATACTTTTTTTCGCAAAGTGCTGGTGGGACAGGACCCGTTTAACCGTGAGCGTATCTGGCAGGATCTTAACCACTGGCAGCGCGGCAGCGCACATCAGCTAACGGAGCGCGCGCTGTCGTTTGTTGAACAGGCGCTGTGGGACCTGATCGGCCGCAGCCTTAAGATGCCGGTTTATAAGCTGCTCGGCGGCTATCGCGACACTGTCCCGGCTTACGGTAGCACCATGTGCGGCGACGATCTGCCGGGCGGCCTGTCGACCCCGGAAGAGTATGCCGCTTTTGCTGAGAAGCTGGTCGCCCGCGGCTACAAGGCCATCAAACTGCACACCTGGATGCCGCCAATCTCTTTTGCGCCCAATCCCAAAATGGACATTAAAGCCTGCGCGGCGGTGCGCGAAGCCGTAGGGCCGGATATTGACCTGATGATTGATGGCTATCACTGGTACAGCCGCGCCGAGGCGCTGTGGATCGGCAAAGAGCTGGAAAAACTCAATTTCGCCTGGTTTGAAGAGCCGATGGAGGAGGATTCGATGTCTTCCTATGCGTGGCTGGCGGAAAACCTGTCGATTCCCATCGTCGGGCCGGAGAGCTTCGGCGGCAAGCACCACATGCGCGCCGAATGGGTGAAAGCCGGGGCCTGCGACATTCTGCGCGCCGGCGCTAACGGCGTGGGGGGGATTACACCGACCATGAAGGTGGCGGCGCTGGCGGAATCTTTCGGCATGGATTGCGAAGTCCACGGCAACGGAGCGGCAAGCCTGGCGGTGGTGGGCGCGATCCGCAACTGCCGCTGGTACGAGCGCGGCCTGCTGCATCCGTTCCTCGACTACGATGAACCGGCGGCCTATCTCAACAGCATTGTCGACCCGATGGATGACCAGGGATTTGTGCATTTGTCACAACGTCCGGGTCTCGGTGAAGACATTAATTTTGCGTATATCGAAGCCAATACCGTTAGCCACGACTGATTTAAAAAAATAAATACCCGATGGCGCTGCGCTTATCGAGCCTGCGGCCCGGTAGACCGGATAAGCCGAAAATGCCGCCATCCGGCAACATGTACCCTACAGTACAGGCAAACAGAGATATGAAAAAAACCTCCTTACTGGGAGCGTGTATTCTCGCGCTCGCCATGTCGATGGGGAGCGGGGAGGCGGTGGCGAAAACGCCGCCCGACCAGCTGATCATCGGCATGAATATGAATAACCTGCTCACCCTTGACCCGGCGGCGATGACCGGTAACGAAGTGGTGGGGATCGTGGTCAACCTCTACGACTCGCTGGTGGAGCTTGACCCTGAGCAGCTCACCACCGTCAGGCCCGCGCTGGCGAAATCCTGGGATATCAGCCCCGACGGCAAAACCCTGACCTTTCATCTGCGCGATGACGTTAAGTTTCACTCCGGCAACCCGCTGACCGCCGCCGACGTCGTGTGGTCAATGCGGCGCATCCTGCACCTCAACCTGGCCCAGGCCTCAGTATGGAAATCCTATGGCTTCAGTAAGAAAAATATCGACAGCCAGGTCAGCGCGCCGGACCGCTTCACGGTGCAAATCGTATTACCCAAAGATAACGATCCGCAGCTGGTGATTTACTCGCTGGCGGCGCTGGGCAACCTCGGAGTGCTGGACAGTAAAACGGTGCAAAGCCATCAGCAGGATAACGACTGGGGTAACCGCTGGCTAACCACCCATGAAGCCGGTTCCGGGCCGTTTATCCTCGAAACCTGGCAGGCGAAAGATGTGCTGCGCATGAAGCGCAACCCTGACTACTGGCGCGGCGAGGCGAAAATGAGCCGCGTGGTACTGCGTCATTTCCAGGAGTCGCAAACTCTGCGCCTGATGATCGAAAAAGGCGACCTTGATATTGCCAACAATATGGCGGTTTCCGATATCAACGCCCTGCGCAGCGACCCGCAGCTGACCGTCGATGCGGTGCAGCGCGGCACCATGTACTACGTGGCGATGAGCATGAAAGAGGCGCACTTCGCCAATCCGAAAGTGCGCGAGGCGGTGCGCTATCTGATTGATTACCAGGGTATCAATAAAGCGCTGATGCCGGGCTACGGCGTGCTGCACCAGCGGCCTATCAAAGCGGGAATGCCGTCCACGCTACCCGATCCCGGCTACAGGCTGGATGTGGCGCGGGCGAAAAAGCTGCTGGCGGAAGCGGGATATCCCAACGGCTTTGATACCACGCTGCGGGTACTCTCCGATCAGCCATTTCTTAACATCGCTATCGCCGTGCAGTCGACGCTGATGCAGGCGGGGATTAACGCCAAAATCATCACCGGCACTGGTAACCAGATCTACGGCGCAATGCGCGAGCGTAAATTTGACCTGCTGGTAGGTCGCGGCGGCAGCGGGATGGAGCCCCATCCGCACTCCAGCCTGCGCGCGCTGGTCTATAACCCGGATAACAGCGATAAGGCGCGCCTGACCAACTTCCAGGGCTGGCGTACCGGTTTTTACGACCCGCAACTGAATACGATGATTGACCAGGCCCTGCTGGAACGCGATCCGCAAAAACAGGTGGCTGACTACCAGGCCATCCAGACACGCTACGACCAGCTGGTTCCGGCTTTAATTCCGCTTTCACAGATGGTTGATTCGGTCGTCGTGCGCAACGAGGTACGGGAGTATCAGCCGCACCCCTCCGCCACCACTTTTCTGCGTGACGTCTATAAAGTCCGCGAAGGAGAGAAAGGATGAGTACCGCAATCCTTGCGCCCGGCTCACGCGGCCGGCGCTTATCAAAACGGCTACTGCAGGTGGTGATTACACTGTTCGGCCTGCTGCTGCTGACCTTTACCATTGGCCGCGTCATGCCCATCGACCCGGTGCTGGCGATTGTCGGCCCGGATGCTGACCAGAGTACCTATCAGCAGGTTTACCAGCAGCTGGGGTTTGATAAATCGCTGACCACCCAGTTTGGCATCTATTTCGTCAACCTGTTGCACGGCGATCTGGGCAACGCGCTGCTGACCGGGAAACCGGTGGTGGACGATATTATCCGCGTCTTCCCGGCCACCATGGAGCTGGCAACGATGGCGATTATTGTCGGCGCGGGTCTAGGTATTCCGCTGGGCGTGTTGGCGGCGGCGCGGCGCAATAGCGTCTCCGATTATGTGGTACGCATTATCAGCCTGGCGGGCTACTCGACGCCGATCTTTTGGGTCGGGATGATGGGGCTGCTGGTGTTCTATGCCTGGCTTGGCTGGGTAGGCGGCGCCGGGAGGGTAGATCTCGGGCTGGATGGTGTGGTGCCGCGCCGCACCGGGCTGATCACCGTTGATGCGCTGCTGGCCGGCAACGGCCAGGTGTTCTGGAACGCCATTAATCATCTGATTCTTCCCGCCTCGCTGCTGGGTTTTCACTCGCTGGCTTATATCAGCCGTATGACCCGCAGCTTTATGCTGGCCCAGCTGTCCCAGGAGTTCATTATTACCGCCCGGGTGAAAGGGCTGACCGAGCGCCAGGTTATCTGGAACCATGCGTTTCGTAACATCCTCGTGCAACTGCTGACGGTGGTGGCGCTGGCCTACGGCGCGCTGCTGGAAGGCGCGGTGCTGATTGAAACCGTCTTCTCATGGCCGGGGTTTGGCTCCTACCTTACCGGAAGCTTGCTGCTGGGCGATATGAATGCGGTGATGGGCTGCGTGCTGCTGGTGGGGGTGATCTTCGTGATGCTCAACCTGCTCTCCGACATGCTGTATCAATTCTTTGACCCGAGGACAAAATCATGACCGTTTCTCTGGATTCGCCGCTTTCGGGTGGTGCGGGCGAAGGCCGTCAGCGGCTGCAACGCGCGGCGGCGCGGGCCGTCGGTTTTATCGGCAAAATGGCGCGCAATCCGCTCACGGCCATCGGCGGAGGAATTATCTTTATGCTGCTGGTGGTGGCGATTTTCGCGCCGCTGATTGCGCCTTATAACCCGCTGGTACAGGACCTGAATAGTGCGCTGGTCGCGCCGAATGCGCAGCACTGGTTCGGCACCGATGAGTTTGGCCGAGATATCTTTAGTCGCCTGGTGTACGGCTCCCGCATCACGCTCTATATCGTGCTGCTGGTCTCGGTGACCGTCGGTCCGCTCGGACTGCTGCTGGGCGTCAGTGCCGGCTATTTCGGCGGTAAAGTCGATATGGTGCTGATGCGCGTCACCGATATTTTCATCTCCTTCCCGAGTCTGGTCCTGGCGCTGGCGTTTGTCGCCGCTTTAGGACCGGGGCTGGAGCACGTGGTTATCGCCATCACGCTGACCGCCTGGCCGCCGATTGCCCGTCTGGCGCGCGCCGAAACGCTCTCTCTGCGCCAGGCCGATTTTATCTCCGCCGTGCGTCTGCAGGGCGCTTCATCGGCCCGCGTCCTCTGGCGCCATATCGTGCCGCTGTGTCTGCCCTCGGTCATTATCCGTATCACCATGAATATGGCCGGGATCATTCTGACCGCGGCCGGCCTCGGCTTTCTCGGCCTCGGCGCGCAGCCGCCAGAGCCGGAGTGGGGAGCGATGATCTCCAGCGGGCGCACTTATATGATGGAGTGCTGGTGGGTCGTAACCATTCCGGGGCTGGCGATTTTGATCAATAGCTTAGCGTTCAACTTCTTAGGAGATGGCCTACGTGACATCCTCGATCCCCGTAGTGAATAATGCACCGCTGCTCGACGTGCGCGATTTGTGCGTCGACTTTGTTAACGGTAGCGCGGTGACCCACGCCGTGCGCGGCGTTTCCTTCCAGCTGGGGCATGAGAAGCTGGCCATTGTCGGCGAGTCCGGTTCGGGTAAGTCCACCGTTGGGCGCGCGCTGCTGCAGCTGCATCCGAAAAAGGCCCGCGTCAGCGCCAGCCGGATGCAGTTTGCCGACCTCGATCTGCAGCATCTTAGCGAAGCGCAGATGCGCGGCGTACGCGGCAAACGTATCTCGATGATTATGCAGGATCCGAAATATTCGCTGAATCCGGTAGTCTGCGTGGGTAAGCAAATCGCCGAGGCCTGGCTTACTCATCATCCCGGGCGCAAAGATGAGGCGAAAGCCAGGGCGCTGGAGATGCTGGAGGTGGTGCGTATTCGCCAGCCGGAGCGCGTTTATCAGCTTTATCCGCATGAAATATCCGGCGGACAGGGGCAGCGCATCATGATCGCCATGATGCTGATTACCGACCCGGAGCTGATCATTGCCGATGAGCCCACCTCCGCGCTGGACGTGTCGGTGCGCCTGCAGGTGCTGGGCCTGCTGGATGACCTGGTTCAGTCGCGCGGGTTGGGGCTGATTTTTATCAGCCACGATATCAACCTCGTGCGCAGCTTCTGCGACCGGGTGCTGGTGATGTACGCCGGACGGGTAGTGGAGTCCATCGCCGCTAAAGATCTCGATAACGCCCGTCACCCCTACACTCAGGGATTGATTAACTCGCTGCCGGATATGCAGCATCGTCGCCCGATACTGCCGGTGCTGCAGCGTCAGGCCAGCTGGTTAACGGATTAAGGAGCGGATAATGATTGAAGTTCAACATCTCAACCTCGCGTTTGGCGAGGGGGAGAAGCGTAACCAGGTGCTGTATGACGTCAGTTTCCACGTTAAGCCCGGCGAGATCTACGGTCTGGTAGGAGAGTCCGGTTCCGGTAAAACGACGGTGCTCAAGTGCCTGGCGGGGCTGTTTACCCACTGGCAGGGGGAACTGACCATCGATGCTCAGCCCTTAGGGCATGAAATTAGCCGCGAGCGCTGCCGTCAGGTGCAGATGGTATTTCAGGACCCCTACGGATCGCTGCATCCCCGTCACACCATTGGCGATATCCTCGAAGAGCCGCTGCAGATCCATCGTATCAACGACCGCGACCGGCGGATCAATGTGCTGCTGGATAAAGTTGGCCTCAACCGCGCCTTTCGCGATCGCTATCCGCATCAGCTCTCCGGCGGGCAGCGGCAGCGCGTGGCGATAGCCAGAGCGCTGATTCTTGAGCCTCAGGTGCTGCTGCTGGATGAGCCGACGTCGGCGCTGGATGTGTCGGTGCAGGCTGAGATCCTTAACCTGCTGGCAGAATTGCAGCGGGAGGCTAAGCTCACTTACCTGATGGTCACCCACGATCTTGGGGTTATTGCCCACTTATGCCAGAAAGTGGCGGTGATGCAGTACGGGAAGATCCTCGAAACCCTGACGGTCGATGCGCTGGTCAGCGGCCAGGCGCAGACGGCCTATACGCAGATGCTGGTTAACGCCAGTCGGCAATATACGCGCGAAATGGCGCGCGAGGTGGCGGAATACTAAGCTTTATGGCGCATTGTCTCACGGCAGATGCGCCCATTTTAATAGGTAACCATTTGATGTTATAGGTTTTTTGTGGTTGTGGGTATCGTCTGTTAATGTAAGCGCGGTGCTTGGATCGATATCCTGCCCAGGTTTTTCCTGCAGCCGCAGGTGCCGTTTTACCTTAACATTCAGAGTCTCAATCAACGAACCCGGCTGCTGTATACCAGCCGGGCGCCGTCTTTGCTTTGCGAAGCCTGATCAGCGTAGCAGCGGGCAGTCGGGCGGCAGCCGGCAGCGCAGGGCCGCCGGTAACAGCTCCATGCGGAAGGTTTTGCCGCTGAGCGGCTCGCCGTCGAGGTTAAACGTCATCTCATGGGGCGCGGTTATTTCAAACCACGAGGAGACACCGTCAACAATATTCGGCGAGTTTTCCGGATTCGCCAGGGTGCTGAACAGGGCAGGGATCAGCTCTTCGCCGGTGAAAATGCGCAGATGCAGCAGACCATCGTTAATCAACGCCTCCGGACACAGCTGCTGGCCGCCGCCGGCCTGGCGGCCATTGCCGATGCCGATGACCAGCGCATCGCCCTGCCAGTGAAAGTTCTCCCCGCGGATCTCGCAGCGGTCCGGCTTCAGGGTATCCATGCGCATCAGACCGTGGATTAAATAAGAGACACCTCCGAGCGCGGCCTTGAGTTTTTCCGGCGTTTCGGTGGTGATCCGGGTGCCGAACCCGCCGGTCGCCATATTAATAAAGCCGGTTTTATCATTCACCCGGGCGATATCTATCGGCACATCGCGGCCGACGATCGCCAGCTTGAGGGCGCTGGCCAGGTCCTGCGGAATACCGACGCTGGTGGCAAAGTCGTTAGCCGTGCCCAGCGGTAAAATCCCCAGCGCCATCTTGCCGCCGCGCTCCACCAGCGCGGTCGCCACTTCATTAATGGTGCCATCGCCACCGCCGGCGATCACCGTTTCAACGTTCAGCTGCAGGGCTTCATCGATAAACCGAGCGGCATCGCCCTTTTCCCAGGTCACGCGGACGTGAATATCAATCCCTTCATCGCGTAACAGGTTAACCGCTTCGCGTAGCTGCGGTTCATTGGCACCTTTGCCGTTAAGGATCAGTAAGCTGGCAGGAAACGTAGACATCATCAAGGGAACCTTTATTGCTCAATGTTGCATAAAGTGTACCGCATGACGAAAGCGAAGACCGGAGGAGAGGCAAAAAAATAAGCCCGCGTAAGGGAGATTACGCAGGCTAAGGAGGTGGTTCCTGGTACAACTAGCATTTATGGGTTATGTTTTTCAGCGAAATGGATGATACCTGTTTCGATCGAAACGGTATGTGATCCGATTCTAATATCCTTACATCGTGAAAAAATAACGCAAATTAACTAGTTACCGTGCGGATTTCTGGTTGTTTGACCAGTAAAGTTGCGCATCAGCAGGGCATACTGCAGGGGCAGGTCATCCGGCACAGGCAACCAGACGGTATAGCCATCGCCCGGGGCCACCGGCATGGTTTCGCCTTTGCCATTCTCCATATGCTCAAGGGTGAAGTTGACGTTACCTTGCGGGGTCATCAGCTCAAGGCTGTCGCCGACGCTGAACTTATTTTTGACCGCCACGGCCGCCAGCGGGCCGTTACGCTCTCCGGTGAATTCGCCGACAAACTGCTGGCGCTCGGAGACGGAGTAGCCGTACTCGTAGTTCTGATAATCGTCATGGGTATGGCGGCGCAGGAAGCCTTCGGTGTACCCGCGGTGGGCCAGCCCCTCCAGGGTCTCCAGCAGGCTGGTATCGAACGGTTTGCCGGCGGCGGCATCGTCGATCGCCTTGCGGTAAACCTGAGCGGTGCGCGCGCAGTAGTAGAAGGATTTGGTGCGGCCTTCGATCTTCAGCGAGTGAACGCCCATCTGGGTCAGACGCTCAACGTGGGCGATAGCCCGCAGATCTTTCGAGTTCATGATGTAGGTGCCGTGTTCGTCCTCAAAGGCGGTCATGTATTCGCCCGGACGTTTGGCTTCCTCAATCATAAAGACTTTATCGGTCGGCGCGCCGATGCCGAGGGTAGGCTCCACGGTCTGCACCGGGATCGGCTCATATTTGTGGACGATGTTGCCGACGTCGTCCTCTTTGCCTTCCGCCACGTTGTATTCCCAGCGGCAGGCGTTGGTGCAGGTCCCCTGGTTCGGGTCGCGCTTGTTGATATACCCGGAGAGCAGGCAGCGGCCGGAGTAGGCCATGCACAGCGCGCCGTGGACGAAAATCTCAATCTCCATCTCCGGCACCTGGCGGCGAATCTCTTCGATTTCATCCAGCGACAGTTCACGCGACAGGATCACGCGGGTGAGCCCCATCTGCTGCCAGAATTTGACCGTCGCCCAGTTGACGGCGTTGGCCTGCACTGAAAGATGGATCGGCATCTCCGGGAAGTGTTCCCGCACCAGCATGATTAAACCCGGATCGGACATGATCAGCGCGTCCGGACCCATCTCCACCACCGGCTTCAGATCGCGAATAAACGTTTTCAGCTTGGCGTTATGCGGGGCGATGTTGACCACCACATAGAATTTTTTACCCAGCGCGTGGGCTTCATTGATGCCGAGCTGCAGATTTTCGTGATTGAATTCGTTGTTACGCACGCGCAGCGAGTAGCGCGGCTGGCCGGCATAAACGGCATCGGCGCCATAGGCGAAAGCGTAACGCATATTCTTCAGCGTTCCCGCCGGGGAGAGGAGTTCTGGTTTAAACATGGTGTTCTCGTTCTGATGACAGGTCAGATTCGCCGCACCTGGTGCGGCGAGTTGGGGAGTGTCCCCACATTAAGGGCGGGCATTGTAGCGCCGCGGCGAAGGGGAGTAAATATCAGATAGGTATCTTTCAGTATGGCTAATTTGTTTGCCATTTTGAACCTGGGCAGTACTCACACTGACAGCGTTAATAACGCCTGGTGGGATAGGCTCTAGGGAGTTCCCCGGGTTGCGGCGTAAACGCCTTACCCGGGCTACGGATTGCAGATGGCGGTGAACGTGTAGCCCGGCGAAGCGCAGCGCGAGCCGGGAAAAGGCTAACTACGCCAGCCGGCAGGCGTCCGCTTCCCAGCGGTAGCCAACGCCATACACCGCGCGGATAAACGACTGCTCGGCGTCCAGCGCCTCCAGCTTGCGCCGCAGGTTCTTGATGTGGCTGTCGATGGTGCGATCGGTGACTACCCGATAATCGTCATACAGATGGTTGAGTAGCTGTTCGCGGGAGAACACTTTGCCCGGCTCCTGGGAGAGGGTTTTCAGCAGCCGGAACTCGGCGGGAGTGAGGTCCAGCAGCTTGTCGCGCCAGGAGGCCTGAAAACGACCTTCGTCGACAATCAGCGGGCTCTGGGCGTCCAGCGCCTGCAGATCGCGCTGCGGCTTGCAGCGGCGGAGGATGGTTTTTACCCGGGCGACCACTTCCCGCGGGCTGTAGGGCTTGCAGATATAGTCGTCGGCGCCTATTTCCAGCCCCAGCAAACGGTCGATCTCTTCGATTTTCGCCGTCACCATCACCACCGGAACATCGGAGAAGCGGCGAATTTCCCGGCACAGCGTCAGACCGTCGGTACCGGGCAGCATCAGATCCAGCAGGATCAGGTGCGGCGGCGTCTGGCGGACGTAGGGCAGGACCTTGTCGCCGTGGTTAATCAAGGCAGGCGCATAGCCGGCGGCCTGCAGATAATCAATCAGCAGCTGGCCGAGCTTCGGTTCATCTTCCACGATAAGGATGCGTGGGGTGTTTTCATCTACAGGCAATTCAGTCATACGTCTCTCGGTAAATCATGTTCCAGAGGTAACTCAACTTTAATGCTAACCCCGCCAAAAGGCGAATGGTCGGCACGCAGGGTGCCGCCGTGGGCCGCTACGATATTGAGGCAAATCGCCAGCCCGAGGCCGGAGCCGCCGCTGGCGCGGTTGCGCGATCCTTCCGCCCGGTAAAAGCGTTCGCACAGGCGGGCCAGCTGCTCATCGCTGACGCCGGGGGCGCTGTCGGCGAAGTCAATCACCAGCATCCGGCCGCTGCGGCGGGCGGTAATGTGCAGGCTGCCGCGGCTGTCGGTATAGCGCAGGCTGTTCTCCAGCAGATTGTTGAAGAGCTGCATCAGGCGGTCGCGGTCGCCGAAGATCATCGCCTGCTCCGGGAGCGACACCTGAATGCTTAGCTGCCGGCTGGCGAAGCGCTCGCGAAAAGCGCCCGCCGCCACTTCCAGCAGGGTGATGATATCCAGTGAGGTTTTCTGGTAGGCCAGCGCCCCCTCGTCGGACATCGACAGCTGATGGAGGTCGTCCACCAGCTTGGTGAGGGTAGCCACCTCAGCCTGCAGAGAAGGAATCGACTCGGGGGTAAAGCGCCGGACCCCGTCCTGAATCGCCTCCAGCTCGCCGCGCAGCACCGCCAGCGGGGTACGCAGCTCATGGGAGATATCGGCCATCAGATCGCGACGCATCTGCTGGTTGCGCTCCAGGGTGCTGGCGAGCTGGTTAAAATCCTGCGCCAGGCGGCCGAGCTCATCGCCGCCGGTCACCGTCACGCGGGTGGAAAAGTCGCCTGCCGCCAGCTTATGGGTGCCTTCCACCAGCCGCTTCACCGGCGCCAGCAGACCGCGGGCCAACGGGAAAGTGGCCAGCGCGGCAAGCAGGGTGGCAAGGGCGACAATCAGCCAGCTGGTGCGCTTTTGCTGCCGGTCGAAGTTAATGTCGGTATTGCGCGTCAGCCGCTCTACCGGCGAGGCGATCACTTTGCCCACCTCCGCGCCGTTGACCACGATGCTGCGCTGGGTGCCGTCCTCCGGGACGCGCTCACGCGGCCCCACCAGCACGCGCCCCGACTGATCCACCACCCAGAACATGGTGCGCCAGCCGTGGGGCGGCATTTCCGGCCTCGGGCGCGGGCCGTCAGGGGGGCCATCCGGCGGCGGCCCGTCCGGGGCGGCGTCCGGCTTCATGGCGTGCCCCGGCGGCGAGCGGTCGTCGTTATCCCGTTCGAAGGTGCGCAGCAGCTGGAAGATAAAGCGGTCATTATTGCGCAGAAACGCCCAGCTGCCATGCTGGGCATACTGCTCGCTCAGCGCGTCGCTGAGCATGGTTAAGCGTTGCTCATTGCCGCGCTTGATATAGTCGATAAACCCGCGTTCAAAACTAATGCGCACCGCCCAGTGCATGCTGATCAGCAGCACGATGCAGGTGGCGAATATAGCGAGGAACAGCTTGCCGGTAATACCCGGGCGCCAAAATTTCACGATCCACTCCTGTTGCGTCGACGGAGGACGGTATTGCTGCCGACGTCATCCGGTACCCGGGAAAAGATGAGCGCCGGCAGGGCGATGATCGCCGCCATGCTCAGATAGGTGTAGAGAAAGACCTGATGGGTGCTGGCGGCGTCGAGACTCATATGCTGCTGGCCATACAGCCCCAGCAGCAGCCCGGCGATGGTCACGCCGATACTCATCGACAGCTGCATCACCATCGACAGCAGGCTGTTGCCGCTGCTGGCCAGATCGTCCGGGAGATCTTTCAGCGTCAGGGTATTCATTGAGGAGAAGCGGCTGGCGTTGATCATCCCCTGCAGAAACAGGACCAGCGGCAGCGCGTAATACCACCCGGCCAGGGCGCTAAACATAAACAGCAGGCTGACCGCCGCCAGGCCCAGGGTGCTGGCGACCAGCACCCGACGGTAGCCAAAGCGGTTGACCACCTGGACCACGATCCGCTTCATGCCCATGCTGCCGAGCACCATCGGGATCATCATCAGCCCGGCGTGAAAGGGGGAGAAGCCAAGGCCGATCTGCAGAAACACCGGTGTCATAAACGGCAGCATGCCGCTGCCGATGCGTCCCGCGAAGCTGCCGCCGAGGCCGAGAGAGAAGGTGCGGTTGCGAAACAGGTTAAGGCTAAACAGCGCCCGGGCGTTGCCGCGGGCGTGCCACAGGTAGAGCAGCAGGGCGCAGAGGCCGACGGCCACCAGCCCCGCCAGCCAGGCAGGGGAAATGCCGAGCCCTTTCTGGCCGTCGAGCGCCAGGGTCAGGGTCGCCATTCCGGCGGCCAGCAGCAGAAAGCCGGAGAGATCGAAGCGCCGGGTCTGCATGGTGTAGTTGGGCATCAGACAGAGGGTGGCGATTGCGCCGACGATCCCCACCGGGATATTGATGAGGAAGATCCAGTGCCAGGAGGCATACTCCACCAGCACCCCGCCCAGCGCCGGGCCGAGCAGCGGGCCGACCTGGCCCGGCAGGGTGACGAAGGTCATCGCCGCCATATACTGATTGCGCGGGACGATCTTCATCACCGTCAGGCGGCCGACCGGCACCATCATCGCGCCGCCGACCCCCTGCAGCACCCGCGCCATCACCAGCTGGTCGAGGGTGCTGGCCTGGGCGCAAAACAGCGATCCGGCGGTAAACAGCACGATGGCGGTGAAGAAGATATTGCGCACCCCGACCCGGTCGGCCAGCCAGCCGCTGGCCGGCAGCATCACCGCCACCGTTAACACATAGGAGACGATAATCATATGCATATGCAGCGGACTCTCCCCGAGGCTTTTGGCCATCGAGGGGAGGGCGGTATTAACGATGGTGGTGTCCAGCGACTGCATAAAGAAGCCGAACGCCACTATCCATAGCTGCCAGCGCACGCTGGCCGGGAGGTCTGTCATGTTATTCGCTTACCGGTTGAGAGGAGTGACGCGAAAAACGCAGCCGCAGACGGTCAAAGAAAAGATAGACCACCGGCGTGGTGTAGAGCGTTAACAGCTGGCTCATCACCAGACCGCCGACGATGGTGATCCCCAGCGGCTGGCGCAGCTCAGAGCCATCGCCCCCGGAGAGCACCAGCGGCAGGGCGCCGAACAGCGCGGCGAGGGTGGTCATCATAATCGGCCGGAAACGCAGCAGGCAGGCCTGGAAAATCGCCTCTTCCGGCGTCAGGTTGCCGTTACGCTGTGCCTCCAGGGCAAAATCGACCATCATGATGGCGTTTTTCTTAACGATGCCAATTAATAACATAATCCCAATCAGGGCGATTAGGCTGAACGGGGCATCGAAGATCTCCAGCGCCAGCAGAGCGCCCACCCCGGCGGAGGGCAGCGTCGAGAGGATGGTCAACGGATGCACATAGCTCTCATATAGCACCCCCAGCACGATATAGACCGTGGCGATAGCCGCGAGGATCAGGATCACCTGCGCGTTCATGGTCTGCTGGAACACCTGAGCGGTACCGGCAAAGGAGCCGCGCACGCTCGACGGCACCCCGAGCTGGGTCATCGCGCGGTCAATGGCCTCGCTGGCTTCCGACAGCGAGCGGCCGGTGGGCAGGTTAAAGGAGATAGTGGATGCCGCCGACAGCCCCTGGTGGTTCACCGACAGCGGGGCATTGGCCGGCTGCCATTTGGCGAAGTAGGCCAGCGGGATCGGCTTGCCGTCGCTGTTAATGACGAACATCTTATCCAGGGCGCTGACGTCCTGGGTGTAGGCCGGATCCACCTCCATCACCACCTTATACTGGTTGAGCGGCTGGTAGATGGTAGAGATCTGCCGCTGGCCAAAGGCGTTGTTCAGCAGGTTGTTGGCGTCCTGGACGCTGATGCCGAGGCGCGACATGGTATCCCGGTCATAGACCAGGTCCATTTCGGCGCCATTGTCCTGCTGATCGGAGTTGACGTCCGCCAGCTCCGGCAGCGCCGCCAGCGTTTTGCGGATCTTCGGCTCCCACTCGCGCAGCGCCGACAGGTCGTCGGACAGCAGGGTGTACTGATAGCTGGCGTTCGACTGCCGGCCGCCGACGCGGATATCCTGCACCGCCATCAGGAACAGGTTGGCCCCGGGCTCGTTGGCCAGCTTTTTGCGCAGCCGGTCGATCACCTGCTGCGCCGTCTCGTGGCGCTGGTCGCGCGGCTTGAGGGTGATAAACATCATCCCGCTGTTGACCCGCGAGCCGCCGGTAAAGCCGGTGACGTTATCCACCGCCGGATCTTCGCGAATGATCTTCATAAAGTCCTGCAGCTTGCCGCGCATCGCCTGGAAGGAGATGCTCTGGTCGGCCTGAATGCCGCCCATCAGCACCCCGGTGTCCTGCTCCGGGAAGAAGGTTTTCGGGATCGAAATGTAGAGCCAAACGCTGAGGGCGATGGTGCCCAGCACCACCAGGCCGGTCAGCCGGCTGTGCTTCAGCACCCATTTTAACGATTTACCATAGCCGCCCTGCACGGCCACCAGCAGGCGGCCAAAGCCGCGGTTGCGCGTCGGCTGGTGGGGCTTGCCGCTTTTCAGCAGCCAGCCGCACATCATCGGCGTCAGGGTGAGGGAGACCGCCAGCGAGATGCCGATCGCCACCGACAGGGTGACGGCGAACTCGCGCAGCAGGCGGCCGGGCAGGCCGCCCATCAGCAGCAGCGGCAGGAACACCGCCACCAGCGACAGGCTCATCGACAGCACGGTAAAGCCCACCTCGCGGCTCCCCTGCAGCGCCGCCTGCAGCGGTTTCATCCCCGCCTCAAGATGGCGGGAGATATTCTCCAGCACCACGATAGCGTCATCCACCACGAAGCCGGTGGCGATGGTCAGGGCCATCAGCGACAGGTTATTGAGGCTGAAGCCGCACAAATACATCGCGGCGAAGGTGCCGATTAAGGAAACCGGGACGGCGACGGCCGGGATCAGCGTGGCGCGCCCCGAGCGCAGGAACAGGAACACCACGAGGATCACCAGCGCCACCGAAATCACCAGCGTCTGCTCCACCTCCTCCAGCGAGGCGCGGATGGTCGGCGAGCGGTCCTGGGCGATCTGCAGGTCGATAGCCGCCGGAATGGTCTGCTGCAGCTCCGGCAGGCGGGCGCGGATGCTGTCCACCGTCTGGATAATATTGGCTTCCGGCAGTTTGCGGATCATCAGCAGGATCGCCGGTTTGGCGTTGGTCATCCCGGCGTTGCGTACGTCCTGCACCGAATCCGAGACGGTGGCGACATCTCCCAGCCGCACCGCGGCGCCATTCTGGTAGTGGACGATCAGCGGCTGATAGTCGGCGGCGGTCTTCAGCTCATCGTTGGTCTGCACCTGCCAGCGGTGCGCGCTGTCCTCCAGCGCCCCCTGCGGTTTGCGCACGTTGGCGTCGCTGATGGCGGTGCGCACCGCGTCCAGCGACACGCCCTGGTTGAACAGCGCCTGCGGGTTGAGGTCGACGCGCACCGCCGGCAGGGAGCTGCCGCCGACGTCGACATCGCCCACGCCGTCGATCTGCGCGATGGTCTGCGCCAGCTGGGTGGAGGCGAAATCATACAGCTCACCCTGGGAGTAGGTGTCCGAGGTCAGCGTCAGGATCATGATCGGCGCATCCGACGGATTGGCTTTGCGATAGGTCGGCCGGCTGGGCATTCCGCTCGGCAGCAGGCTTTGCGCGGCGTTGATCGCCGCCTGAACGTCGCGCGCCGCGCCGTTGATATCGCGGTCGAAGTTAAACTCGAGAATGATGCGGGTACTGCCGAGCGAGCTGGAGGAGGTCATCTCATTGACCCCGGCAATCCGCCCCAGGGAGCGCTCCAGCGGGGTGGCCACCGACGAGGCCATGGTCTCCGGCGAGGCTCCCGGCAGCGAGGCGCTAACCATGATCACCGGGAAGTCCACCTGCGGCAGCGGGGCTACCGGCAGCAGCCGGAAGCCGAGAATGCCGCACAGGGTGATGGCCAGCGAGATGAGGATCGTCGCCACCGGGCGGTAAATGAAGAGGGCGAAAAACTTCACTTACGCCTCCTCTTCCTGACGCGGGAAGCGGCGCTTCAGGTGCAGCGACAGGCGGTCGAACAGCAGATAGATCACCGGGGTGGTGAACAGGGTCAGCACCTGGCTGAGCATCAGACCGCCGACCATGCCGATCCCCAGCGGACGCCGCAGCTCGGCGCCGACGCCGGTGCTCAGCATCAGCGGCAGGGCGCCGAGCAGGGCGGCGAGGGTAGTCATCAGGATCGGACGAAAACGCAGCAGACAGGCCTGGTAGATCGCCTCCCGCGGCGGCATGCCCTGCTCGCGCTCAGCGGCCAGCGCGAAGTCGATCATCATGATGGCGTTCTTCTTCACGATGCCGATCAGCAGAATGATGCCGATGATGGCGATCACGTCCAGCTCGCTGCCCGCCAGCCACAGCGCCAGCAGCGCCCCGACCCCGGCGGTGGGCAGGGTGGAGAGAATCGTAATCGGATGGATAAAGCTCTCGTACAGCACCCCCAGCACGATATACATCGCCACCACCGCGGCGACCACCAGCCAGACGGTGCTGCCGAGCGCCGACTGGAAGGCCAGCGAGCTGCCCTGGAACTGGGTGCGAATATCGGTCGGGAAATCCAGCGACTGTTCGGCGGCGAGGATCGCCTCCACCGCTTCGCCCAGCGAGTAGTTGTCCGGGACGTTAAACGAGATGGTGGTCACCGGGAACTGATCGAGGTGGTTCACCGACAGCGGGGTAAAGCGCTGCTCCACCGTGGCGATGGCGGTCAACGGCACGATGCCGCCGTCGCTGCTGGTGAGACGGATATTCTCCAGCGCCGCCAGGCCCGGCGTCGCCTCGGTATCCTGCTCGAGCACCACGCGATACTGATTCGCCTGAGTGTAAATAGTGGAGATCAGCCGCTGGCCGAAGGCGTTGTACAGCGCATTATCGACATCGGCCATTGAGATACCGAGGCGGCTGGCGCTGTCGCGATCCACCTTGATATAGGCGGCCAGGCCTTTGTCCTGCCAGTCGCTGCTGACGTCGGCCAGCTGCGGCTGGGCCTGCAGGCGGCTGAGCAGCGGCGGCACCCAGGTGCTCAGCGCCTCGAGGGAGTTTGCCTGCAGGGTGAACTGATACTGGGTGCGGCTCACCGTGGTGTCGATGGTCAGGTCCTGGGTCGGCTGCAGGTAGAGCGCCACGCCGGGGACGCCGTCCACCGCCTGCTGCAGGCGGCTAATCACCGTCTGGACGCGGTCGTCGCGTTCGTCCAGCGGCTTGAGGTTGATCTGCAGGCGGGCGCTGTTCAGCGCCGGGTTGGTGCCGTCGACGCCGACGAAGGAGGTCAGACTCTCCACCGCCGGATCCTTAAGGATAATGCTGGCCACCTGCCGCTGGCGCTCGGCCATGCTGGCGAAGGAGACCGACTGCGGCGCCTGGAGGGTACCCTGGATAATGCCGTTATCCTGGATCGGGAAAAAGCCTTTCGGGATAAAGACCCACAGGATAATCGACAGCGCCAGGGTGCTCAGGGCGACGCCGAGCGTCAGCCACGGATGATTCAGCACCCGGCTCAGCCAGCGGCCGTAGACGGCGATCACCCGTTCGAAGAAACGCTCGCTGGCCTGCGAGAATCGGTTCTGCTTACGCAGCGATTCGTGGCTTAACATGCGGGCGCACATCATCGGCGTCAGGGTCAGGGAGACCACCGCCGAGATAAGAATAGCGACGGCAAGGGTGACGGCGAATTCGCGGAACAGGCGGCCGACGATATCGCCCATAAACAGCAGCGGGATCAGCACCGCGATCAGCGAGAAGGTGAGGGAGATGATGGTGAAGCCGATCTCCCCCGCGCCCTTCAGCGCGGCGGCCAGCGGCTTCTCGCCTTTTTCGATATAGCGCGAGATGTTCTCGATCACCACGATGGCGTCATCTACCACGAAGCCGGTGGCGATGGTCAGGGCCATCAGCGTCAGGTTGTTGATCGAGAAGTCGAGGAACACCATCACCGCAAAAGTGCCCACCAGCGATAGCGGCACCGCGACGCCGGGAATAATGGTCGCCGGCACGTTGCGCAGGAACAGATAGATGATCATCACCACCAGGGCGATGGCCAGCATCAGCTCAAACTGGGTGTCGCGCACCGAGGCGCGGATGTTAGTGGTCCGGTCGGAGAGGACCTGCACCTTCACCGATTTCGGCAAGCTCTCGGTGAGCTGCTGCAGCATCTGGCGAATGCTGTCGGCGGTGTCGATGATGTTGGCCCCCGGCTGGCGCTGGACGTTCATCACGATGGCCCGCTGCTGGTTGGCCCACGCCCCCAGCCAGCTGTTTTCGGCCCCTTGTTCGACGCTGGCGACATCGCCGAGCCGGATCGGCGCCCCGTTCTGATAAGCGATAATCAGCCGGCGATAATCCTCAGCGGACTGCATCTGATCGTTAGCGGAAAGCGTCACCGCGCGGGCCGGACCGTCGAGGCTGCCTTTCGCGGAGTTAACGTTGGCGCTGGTGATAGCGGTGCGCACGGTTTCGCTGGTCAGGCCGAGGGCGGCGATGGCCTGGGCGTTAAGCTTCACCCGCACCGCCGGGCGCTGGCCGCCGGCGAGGGTCACCAGACCGACGCCGGAAACCTGGGAGATCTTCTGCGCCACCCGGGTCTCCACCATGTCCTCAACCTGGGTCATCGGGATGGCGGAGGAGGTGACGGCGAGAGTCATGATCGGCGGATCCGCCGGGTTCACCTTGCTGTAGACCGGCGGGTTGGGCAGATCGCTCGGCAGCAGGTTGGTGGCGGCGTTAATGGCCGCCTGCACTTCCTGCTCGGCGACGTCCAGCGGCAGGGTCAGCTGGAACTGCAGCGTGACTACCGAGGCGCCGCCGGAGCTTTGCGACGACATCTGCTTGAGGCCTGACATCTGGCCGAACTGGCGCTCCAGCGGGGCGGTGATGGCGGAGGTCACCACGTCCGGGCTGGCGCCCGGATAGAGGGTGACTACCTGAATGGTCGGGTAATCGACCTCCGGCAGGGCGGAGACCGGCAGAAAGCGGTAGCCGATGATCCCGGCCAGCAGGATCGCCACCATCAGCAGAGTGGTGGCCACCGGACGCATAATAAACAGCCGGGACGGGCCGCCGGTGCGGCCTGGGGGTAACACCTGCATCAGGAACGCGCTCCGTGTTTACCGCTCTGGCGCGGGGCGGGCTGCGCCTGCTCGCCGCTGCTGGCGGTGACAACTTCCACCTTCGCTCCCTCGGTCAGGCGATCAATCCCGTCGGTGACCACGCGATCTCCGGCGGAAAGCCCGGCGCTGATGACTACTTTCTGGCTGTCCTGGATGCCGGGCGTCACGCTGTGTTTGCTGACCTTATTCTCATCGTTCAGCACCCATACGAAATGCCCTTCGTTGCCCATCTGCAGCGCGGCGGCAGGGATCACCACCGCGTTCTGCTGGGTGTCCACCAGCAGGCGGGCGTTAACGAACTGATTGGGGAACAGCGCGTCGTCCAGATTGCTAAAGCGCGCCTTCAGCTTGATGGTTCCGGTGGTGGCATCGATCTGGTTGTCGAGGCTCAGCAGCTCGCCGACGCTGATTTTCTGCTTATTGGTGCGATCCCAGGCTTCGACGCTGAGCGCTTTGCCCGCTTTCTGCGCCTGCACCACCGTGGCGATGCTGCTTTCAGGCAGGGTAAAGACCACGTCGATCGGGTGCGTCTGGGTAAGGACCACGATCCCGGTGGTATCCCCGCTGGAGATCTGGTTGCCGATATCGACCTGCTTTAAGCCGACGCGGCCGTCAATTGGCGCGGTAATGCGGGTCCAGTCGAGCTGCAGTTGGGCGCTGGCGACGGCCGCTTCATCAGCTTTCACCGTGCCGGCGGATTCCACCACCAGCGACTGCTGAGTGTCGAGCTCCTGGCGGGAGACGAGGTTGGTCTTCACCAGCTGCTGGTAACGAGCGAGATCGCGGCGGGCATTGGCAAGGGTGGCCTGATCTTTCGCCAGCTGACCCTGCGCCTGGGCGAGGGCGACTTTAAACTGGCTGGGGTCGATCTGCGCCAGCAGGTCGCCGGCTTTGACCTGCTGTCCCTCCTGGAAGTGAAGGCTCAGCAGTTGGCCGTCGACCCGGCTGCGGACGGTGACGGTGTTGGCCGCCGTCACCGTACCCAGCCCGGTGAGATAGCGCGGGACCGCTTCTTCGGTGGCGGTGGCCGCCTGCACCGGCGCCAGCGCGGCGCCAAAGCGGCCATGGCGTGCGCCGCCCGGCCCCTGCGGGCCCTGCCCGGCGGCGGGAGCCCCGCTGCCGCTCGTCCCGAGATCGTGCCAGAACCAGTAGGCGGCCCCGGCGATAATCACTACCGCCAGCGCGGCGCCCCAACGACGTATGTTACTGCCTTTCATTAGTTTACGGTCTCATCCTGAAGCGTTTCGCTGAATGATACTAGTTTAGTGAGGGAAGGGGCCGTAAAAATGGAGGAATTATGAAAAGAAGGTTGAGAAATGTCTGGATAACCGCCGCGACGCCGGGCGCTCCCGCGGCCGATATCCGGGGTGATATCAACTTTTAGTTTAAAAAAGCAAAAAATAGTTGTATCCGCGGGGGCTTTAATTAGATTTATGCGGTGAATAAATCAGTGCATTCCCATAATAATAAAATATGCACTTAAAAATCAACGTGTTAAATAATCAGGGGGCATTGCTGTGGCAAACGCAAACAAACTCACGCTCTTCATCGTCGTTTTTATGCTGATGGGGATCCTCTCCGGCGCGGCTATCCATGCTTACGCGACGCCAACCACCGTTTCCGCCTGGGCGGACAACATTACGCTGCTTACCGATCTGTTTCTGCGGTTGATCAAAATGGTCATCGCGCCGTTGGTGTTCAGCACCCTGACGGTCGGCATTATGCGCCTCGGCGAGACGGCGACCATCGGCCGGGTAGGCGGGAAGGCGATGGTCTGGTTCATCACCTCCTCGGTATTATCCATTCTCGTCGGGCTGGTGATCGTCACCTTCCAGCACCCGGGCGCCGGGTTAAACCTGGCGGTGCCGAAAGAGGCGGTGGATACCGGCCTGGCGGTCAGCGGCATGAGCCTGAAAGGGTTCCTGTCGCACACTATCCCCACCAGCATCACCGAGGCGATGGCCAACAACGAGATCCTGCAGATCGTGGTGTTTTCGATGTTCTTCGGCATCGCCGGCGCGTCGCTGGGGGAGAAGTTTAATGCTCCGCTGGTGGCGGCCCTTAACGTGGTGTCGCACATTATGCTGAAGGTGACGGGCTATGTGATGTACGTTGCGCCGCTGGCCATCTTCGCCGCCATCTCGTCGGTGATTGCCTCCCAGGGGCTGGGGATCCTGCTCAACTATGCTTCGTTCATCGGCGGCTACTACCTGGCGGTGCTGTTGACCAGCGCGGTGCTGATTGCCGTCGGCTATATGGTGCTGAAAAAAGAGGTTTTCCGCCTGCTGAACATGCTGAAAGATCCGGTGCTGGTGGCCTTTACCACCAGCAGCTCGGAAGCGGCCTATCCGAAGACCCTCGAGCGACTGGTGAAGTTTGGCTGCTCGCGCAATATCGTCTCGTTCGTCCTGCCGATTGGCTACTCGTTCAACCTCGTCGGCTCGATGGTCTACTGCTCCTTCGCCGCGATGTTTATCGCCCAGGCCTATAACGTGCCGCTGAGCTTTAGCGAGATTACGGTCATGATGCTGACCCTGATGCTGGCCTCGAAAGGTATCGCCGGGGTGCCGCGTTCGGCGCTGGTGGTGCTGGCGGCGACGATCCCCAGCTTCAATATACCGGTCGCCGGGATCCTGCTGCTGATGGGTATCGACCATTTCCTCGACATGGGGCGCTCCGCCATCAACGTGCTGGGTAATGGCATCGCCACCGCGATGCTGTCGAAAAATGAAGGGTTGCTGACCGACGAGGAAGCGCAGCCGGACTGGGAAGTGGAGAAAGCGGAAGCCTGATCCTGCCGCGCCCTTTCACTGAGGGCGCTATTCCACACGGAAAAAAGACCCCTGACAGGCACGTCAGGGGCAATGTGACGAAGTATCAGTTTTCCTCGTGTAGCGTGTTTTTTATTATATAAAGACGGGCGGTAATGTCTTTATACCGAGGAAGCGTCAGAGTTTAACGTTATGTCCGCCAGCGCTGGATATTTTTTAGCATCCTGCGGCTATTTTCGGATTTCCGACAATATAGCCAGGTCAATATCTTATTTTTTTGTGCTGCTGTTTGCCTACCAGCGCTCTCGTAAAAGATTCATAAACTGGAAAAATTCATGATTATTATTCAGGCTGTATTTTTCCATGATCTTATTCTTATGATAGGCGGCGGTGCGGGGACTCACACGCTGCAGGGCGGCGATTTTACTCATATCCAGCCCTTCGAGAATACCGTGCACTACGGCGGTTTGCGATCGCGATAACACGCGATGCGGACAGCTGGCGCAGCTGAGTTCCCGGCCAGCGGCGTCGGTAGCCGTGGGGGTCATACAATGCTGAAGCTCGCTTTTAATGATCGCCAGCAATTGCGGAATACTGGCCGTTTTTAGCGAAACAAAAATGACCCCTTTCAGGCAGTTAATCATGAACTCATCTTCCGGCAGCTGGTCATAGCTATGGAGGATAATCAGCGAGCTTCCTCTTTTTCTGTTCTTAATCAGGGTATTACACAGGTATATTTCCCCGGGGATCACTTCGCAGATAATGATATCTTCAGCTGACAGATCGGTGTTACGCCAGGAAAAACGCGCCCGCAGATCGCCCCGGGTGAGGTCATTGACCATGGCCACCAGCGATTCACGGACAAAGGCGTTGCGGGTGTTGATGGTGACATTAATGTTTCTCATGGCGTTATTTCCTTACGCAAAACATAACGCCATGCTGTGACAAATCCTCCGGGCGTATGCGGTGTGTTGAAGATATAAAAGTACCTACAATAATTTTTTATTATTTTAAAGTGAATTATTTACGACGCATCGAACGCTTATCGTTAAAAGTAAATTTCTGCCGCCTCCTGTCTTTCAGATAGGAAATAAAACTGTATACAGAGATGCTGAAGAAAAAAATGCATAGCAATAAAACTAACCACGTTTGCATGGCCATCGTTTTTACCCTGATTGTGTTGCATGGTGTCAGAATTTGCCGCGAACGGCTAATACGTTTTGTTATATGCTTTTCTGTCCCGTGAAAATCTTACGCCATCATCCTGATGTGCTAGCACTATAAGAAAGTTCTTAAGGTCATCGTCAGTCTCATTCCTCTCATTTCTCTCAGAAAATGAGAAAAATTAACACTTACGAGTTTTTTATATCCCGCGCGGCCGCCGACGCGCCCCGTCGTTCAGGAAATAAAGGCCAGTCCCTTACCAAAGATTGCGCGAACGGGCAGGTGGATCCCCTGCTGGCGTGCCTTGTGACGCAGGCGGCTAACCACCACGTCGATCCGGTGCAGGTCAGGCTCGCTTTCATGGGAAAACAGGCAGGCATGGAGATCCAGTTTGCTGCACACTTCGTTGCGATTGCGCATCAGGAGCTGGACCAGGCGATATTCCTGCTGGGTTAATTCCAGCGTCCGGGCGTCGGGTGAAATCAATTTATCCTCTTGCAGACGCCAGCTGCCGGGGGAGACGGCCGGCGGCGTGCCGATCGCCTCCGCAGGCGGAGCCGCCGGACGGTCCTGGCGCAGGCGCGCGCCGAGGGCGGTGAGGGTCTCGGCAAGATGGGCGAAGTTTACCGGTTTGATCAGATAGGCATCGGCTCCAAGGCTCAGCGCCTGCAGTTTATCCTGTTGCTGACCGCGGGCGCTGACCACCACCAGACCGTAGTGCCCCAGCTCATGCAGATAGTTCAGTACGCTGAAGCCATCCTCGCCGGGCAGGCCGATATCAACCAGCACGATATCCACCGGATGGCTGTGCAGTTGCCGCCAGAAGGCTTCGGCGCTGCGCGTCCCCCACACCTCGAAGCCGCGATAGCCCAGCCAGGCCAGCAGTTCATCCAGCAGATCGGCGTTATCTTCAATTATCGCCAGCCGTAAAGCCATACGTCGTTCTCCTCTTAAGCAACCGTGGGGAGGGTGAGAATAAAGGTGCAGCCGTCCGGGCCATGCTCGGCCAGCCACAGTTTGCCATCATGAGCCTGCACTATCTGACGCGCAACATACAGTCCGAGACCGGTGCCGCCTGGTACCGGCGATGTGTGCTCGCCGCGGCGGTAGCGCTCAAAGATCAGTTCCGCCTGTCCGGCGGGGAGTCCCGGGCCGTGGTCGCGAATGCGTAGCTCCGTTTGCCCGGCATCGGAATGAATATCGATGGCGATTTCACCGGGGGGCGAATACTTGACGGCGTTATCCAGCAGATTAGCGATGGCGATGCACAGCAGGCCGGCATCGGCCTGCAGCTGCGGGCTTTCCACCGCGCCGTGCTGGCGGATGTTCAGGTAGTGATCATGGGAGATGGCCACCACCGAGGCGGCCATGTTGATCACCGTCAGCAGGGCGGTCTGCTGGCGCTCGACGTGCAGATCGTGGGAGGCGAGCCGGGCGTCGGCAAGGCAGTTATCGGTGAGCTGCACCAGGCGGGTGGCGGCGCGGCCGATGCGATCGAAGCGCGCCTCCTGGCTGGTCGAGGCCGCCGAGAGGCGAAGATTCTCCAGCGCCGCCTGGATCACCGCCAGCGGGGTGCGGAATTCGTGCGCCACCATGCCCATAAACTGCCGCTGGTGGAAGCTGGCTTCACGCTCAATCTGCAGTTCGCGCGCCAGGCGCTGCTTCTGCTCCAGCTGGCGGTTTTCAGCACGCACCCGCAGGATGGCAATGATCAGCACCGTAATGATGTGGACGATCAGCGCGTACTGCCAGAGGGAATAGATCGCCATATGGAACGGGATAATCCCATGGATCGACAACTGCACCAGCACCGCGGCAACGACATAGAACGGCGGCAGCAGACCCAGCAGCAGGGTGGTACGGTCGATAGCTTTTTTGCGCCACAGCCACCAGGAGGTGAACAGCAGCACCGGGGTGATAATGATGAATACTACCCCTTCAATCTGCATCGCGAAGCCGTAAAACCCGAGCGGAATACTGACCTGCAGCACCAGGTTGAGTATCACGGCGGCGATCAGCAGCTGATGAAGTCGCGGCATATTCTTCTTCAGATCAAAAATCTCGCTGTGCAGCCAGAGGGCGGTAGCATAGCTGAACAGCGAGAGGCTACTGATCATAAAATCCTGGAAGGGCAGCGCGGCGTGGCCGAAGAACCACTCCGGGAAGCCGTGCAGGGCGGCCACCAGCGGATAATTGAGGGAGAAAAGACAGATGCCCCATAGCAGACGCCGGCGCAGGGCCAGCGCCAGCCAAAGCGCCACACCGCTGGCGACAGCGGCCAGGCCGAAGTAGAAGCTCCAGAAAGCGGTGTCAGCGGTGGCCCGCTGCACAAACGCCTGCGCAGAGGAGAGCGAGGCCAGCAGGATCAGGGTGCTGGTGCTCTGCAGGCGAAAGACCAGCTCATAGCCGGCGGCGGTTGGCGGAGGGGGCAGTATCAGCACCCTTTCCCGATAATGCAGATCGCTTCCGCGGGCGCCGTCGCGATCGCCAAAGATGCGCTGCGTCCACGGGCCATCGCTGCCCAGTGGCCGGTAGTAAATGGTCAGATGGTCGACGAAAGTGGGGCCCAGCTGCAGCCAACGCGGCTCCCCGGCAAACCACGTGCCCGGCAGCTCGCTGCGCAGCCACCAGGTTTTTCGCGAATAACCAAAGGAGGGGATCTGCCGGGTGGTGGCGAGCTGGTCTGCGGGCAGGGCGGCAAAGCGATCGAGGGTCATCTGGCCGCTGTCGTCGGCGTACCACTGGACCGGAATATCAATCCCCACCTGGCGCGTCGCCGCCTGCGCCTGCGGGGCGACCAGCAGCAAGAGTAATCCACAGCTGAGCAGCCAGCCTGCCAGGAGCCGCGGCCGGCAACGCCGGACCGCCGCGAAGATCGCAGACACCCTTTTCAATCACGCCCCCTTGCGGCATGCAAAGATTACTGACCGCAGACGTCTGGCTACGGTATGGATAATACGCCCCCGGAAGCGGGGAGAGTGGACAGGCCTGTCCGGACGAACAGGCCATTTTGCGTGGGAGACCAGGAATATTCCAGTGTAATCTGCAGCGCCAGGATCAGGACAGACCTGCTGCGCGGCAGCGCCGGACGAGGGCTAGCGGAAAACCACCTGCGCCCAGCGGGCCAGCCCGGCGGTCACCGAGCCAAAATCATCGCCGCCGGCCAGCGGAATACCCGGCAGCTGAGCGGCCAGCGCCTTTTTGATCAGCGGCGAACGGGCGCTGCCGCCGGTAAGATAGATCACATCCGGGGTGGTTTGGCTGCTGTCGAGCGCGAGCCGCACCTGTTCCATAATGCGGGTCAGGGGCTGATCCAGCGCGGCTTCCAGACCCTGCTGGGCGATGGCGGTGGCCAGATCGTCCTGAATAAACGGCAGCGCGGTTTCGACGCTGGCGGCGCTGGAGAGGGCGATTTTGCTCTCTTCGGCGCTGCGCACCAGACGATAGCTGAGACGCTGGCGCCAGACCTTCAGCAGCAGAGCCACCTTGTCGGCATCCCGGGCGCTGCGCAGCAGATCGTTCAGCAGGCGGCCGTTGGCGGTGCTGTAGAAATCGCTCTGCGCCGGCACGTCGTTGATCGCCACCGCGTTCCACCATGGGAGGATCGGCAGCGCGGTGCCTTTTTCCGTTTCGCCGCCCATGCCGAGGAGGGGCATCAGGCATTTGAAGGCCAGGGCAATGTCGAGATCGTTACCGCCGATGCGGCAGCCGCTGTGGCCGAGCAGGCTCTGCTGGCGGTCGGCGCGCTCCCGCCACTGCGGGCCCATCAGCAGCAGGGAGCAGTCGGTGGTTCCGCCGCCGATATCGACGACCAGCACCCGCTTTTCTTCACTGAGGGTCGCTTCGAAATCGAGACCGGCGGCCACCGGTTCAAACTGAAAGACCACATCGCGGAAACCGGCGCGGTGGGCGGCCCGCTCAAGGATCCCCTGCGCCTGGGCGTTCGCCTCATCGCCGCCGAGGCCCTGGAAGTTAATCGGCCGGCCAATCACCGCCTGGTCGATCTGCTCGGGCAGCTGGCTTTCGGCCTGCAGTTTGATGTGCAGCATCATGGCGCAGACCAGGTCTTCAAACAGTGCCACCTGCTGCGGCTTCAGCCCGCTGGCGCCGAGGAAGGATTTGGGCGATTTAACGAAGTAGACCTCTTCCGGATCTTCAACATACTGATGCAGCGAGGCGAGACCGAACTGCACGCTGTTGCGCAGCACCTCGATGTCTTCGTCGCGGTTGGCGGCAATGGCCCGGCGCAGCAGCGCCTGGTTTTCATCGCTGTGGGTGGGGACGTCATGATGGCGATAGAGCCACTCGCTGACCGCTTCGCGCGTTGGCGCGCAGAGCATCGAGGGCAGCAGCGCGCTGCCGTTTTCCAGTGTCAACAGCTGAGGGGTGTTTTCCCGCATCACGGCCACCGAACAGTTGGCGGTGCCGTAGTCAAAACCAATAAACATCGTCTGCAAAATCCCCATGCCGGTGAAGAAGGGGGGCGACTTTAGCGGATCGTCGCCAAGCCGACAACCGGAATTTAAAAGCAAGGCGCTGACGGTCAAGGGCGACTATCATTGAAACGCTATATAAAGGAGAGCTTATGGTGCTGTTACCCTGGACCCCGCCTTACGACTGGGCGTGGATGGTTGGTTTTCTGCAGGCGCGTGCCGTCGCCGGCGTCGAGCGCTTTGATGAAGGAGGCTATAGTCGCAGCTTTGGCGTGGAAGGCCACCGCGGGCTGATTCATCTGGCGCCGGACGAAGAGGCGCAGGGCCTGCGGGTGACCCTCTCCCCGGGGCTGCAACCGGTGGCGGAGATCTGCTATGCGCGAATTGGCCAGCTGTTTGATTTAGCCTGCGACCCGCGGCAGGTCGCCAGGGCGTTGGGCTCTCTGGCCCAGGCGCGGCCGGGGCTGCGCCTGCCGGGGGCGCTGGATGCCTTCGAGCAGGCGGTGCGGGCGGTGCTGGGCCAGCTGGTGAGCGTGGCGATGGCCGCCCGGCTCACCGCCAAAGTGGCGGCTGGCTGGGGCGAACCGCTGGCGGAGGCGCCCGGCTCTGTTTTGTTCCCGACGCCAGAGGCCCTGTCCCGGGCCGATCCGCAGGCGCTGAAGGCGCTGGGGATGCCGCTTCGGCGCGCGGAGGCGCTGATCCACCTCGCCCGGGCGGCGCTCAGCGGCGAGCTGCCCCTGACGGCGCCGGCGGATATTGACGCCGGGCTGCGTCAACTGCAGACCCTGCCCGGGATTGGCCGCTGGACGGCAAACTACTTTGCCCTGCGCGGCTGGCAGGCGAAAGATATCTTTTTGCCGGATGATTACCTGATTAAACAGCGCTTTCCGGGAATGACCCCGGCCGCCATCGCCCGCTATGCCCGCCGCTGGCAGCCGATGCGATCCTACGCGCTGTTGCATATCTGGTATACCGATGACTGGGCGCCGGCGGCGGAATAGCCGCCCGGGGCGCATACCACTGGTATCGGGACGCTGAAATCCCTATAATTGCCGCGTTTGGCGGTCCGCCGCCACCCTCCATCTCTATCCAGGTTAATCAGGTCGCAAAAATTTATGACTGATATGTCCCATCAGTGCGTCATTGTAGGCATCGCCGGCGCATCGGCTTCTGGCAAAAGTCTTATCGCCAGTACTCTCTATCGCGAATTGCGTGAACAAGTTGGCGACGAACATATTGGCGTCATTCCGGAAGACAGCTATTACAAAGATCAAAGCCATCTGTCGATGGAAGAGCGCGTCAAAACCAACTATGACCACCCGAGCTCAATGGACCACAGTCTGTTGTTCCAGCATTTGCAGATGCTGAAAAGCGGCCAGCCGATTGAACTGCCGGTCTATAGCTACGTCGAGCATACCCGCACGCCGAACACCATTCACGTCGAGCCGAAGAAGGTGATTATCCTTGAAGGGATCCTGCTGCTGACCGATGCGCGCCTGCGTAACGAGCTCAACTTCTCTATTTTCGTCGACACCCCTCTCGATATTTGCCTGATGCGCCGTATTAAGCGCGACGTTAACGAGCGCGGCCGCTCCATGGACTCGGTGATGGCCCAGTATCAGAAAACCGTGCGCCCGATGTTCCTGCAGTTTATTGAACCGTCGAAGCAGTATGCCGATATCATCGTGCCGCGCGGCGGCAAAAACCGCATCGCTATTGATATTCTGAAGGCCAAAATCAGTCAGTTCTTTGAATAACCTGGCCGAATTGTGTAACGTGCAAAGAGTAGCCCTGTTGCCCTCTCCGCCGCGAAGCGTGCGGGAAGCAGCCTTATAAGGAGAAAGCCCATGCGTCTGTGTGACCGAGATATCGAAGCCTGGTTGGATGAAGGGCGACTCGCCATTAATCCGCGTCCGCCCGTTGAGCGTATTAATGGCGCGACGGTTGATGTACGGCTGGGTAATAAATTTCGCACCTTCCGTGGCCACACGGCTCCGTTTATCGATTTAAGCGGCCCGAAGGCCGAGGTCAGCGCCGCGCTGGACCGGGTGATGAGCGAAGAGATCGTCCTGCCGGAAGGGGAGGCCTTTTTCCTGCATCCGGGCGAACTGGCGCTGGCGGTGACCTACGAGTCTGTCACCCTGCCTGCCGACCTGGTAGGCTGGCTGGACGGACGCTCCTCGCTGGCGCGCCTGGGGCTGATGGTGCACGTTACCGCGCACCGTATCGACCCAGGCTGGTCCGGCTGCATCGTGCTTGAGTTTTACAACTCCGGTAAGCTGCCGTTGGCGCTGCGCCCGGGGATGCCCATCGGCGCGCTGAGCTTTGAACCGTTATCGGGCCCGGCGGCCCGGCCGTATAACCGCCGTGAAGACGCCAAATATCGCGACCAGCAGGGTGCGGTGGCGAGCCGAATCGACAAGGATTGATAACGTCAACGGGGTGTTGCTGAGGGTGCCATGAGACGAATACTGACAACGCTGATGATCCTGCTGGCGGTCATTGTCGCCGGGCTTACCTCGTTGGTATTGCTGGTCAATCCCAACGATTTTCGCGCCTATATGGTGAATGAGGTGGCAGAGCGCAGCGGTTATCAGCTTGACCTTGATGGCCCGCTGCGCTGGCACGTCTGGCCGCAGCTCAGCATTCTCAGCGGACGGATGACGCTGACCGCCCGAGGCGCCGAAGAGCCGGTGATCCGCGCCGACAATATGCGCCTCGACGTGGCGCTGCTGCCGCTGCTCTCGCATCAGCTGCAGGTGAAGCAGGTGATGCTCAAGGGCGCGGTGATCCAACTGACCCCGAAAACCGAGGCGGTTCGCGACAGCTCAGCGCCGGTGGTGCCGCATGATAACACCCTGCCGCTGGCCCCGGAGGATCGCGGATGGTCCTACGATGTGCGTCAGCTGCAGGTGGCCGACAGCGTGCTCTTCTTCCAGCACGAGAACGGCGAGCAGGTGACCGTGCGCGATATCCGTCTGCAGATGGAGCAGGATGAGAATCACCGGGCCACCGTGGATTTCTCCGGCCGGGTGAACCGCGACCAGCGCGACCTGGCGCTGAGCTTCTCCGCCACCGTGCAGGGCGGCGATTATCCGCACTCCTTAAAAGCCGACTTTACCCAGCTTAGCTGGCAGCTGCGCGGCGCCGAGCTCCCACCGGACGGCATTAATGGTCAGGGAAGTCTGCAGGCCAGCTGGCAGGAAGATGACAAGACCCTGCGTTTTGACAACCTGAATCTGATGGCTAACCGCAGCACCGTTACCGGCAGCGGCAGCGTGGTGCTGGGGGATCGCCCGGACTGGTCGCTGGATCTGCACGCCACCACTCTCGATCTCGATAGTCTGCTGGCGCAAAGGTCGCCGGCGACGGACAGTAGCGCCAGTCAGCAGGGCCAGAGTCAGACGCGACCGCTGCGCCCGGTGATCGCCGACAGCGATGAGCGCGAAGATTACCAGAGCCTGCGCGGCTTCAACGGCCGAATGGCCCTGAGCGCCGACCAGCTGCAGTGGCGCGGTCTGAACTTTACCCAGGTGCAGAGCGAAATCAGCAACCAGCAGGGGCTGCTGACGGTCAGCAAAATGCAGGGCAATCTTGACGGCGGGCAGCTCTCTCTCCCTGGCACCCTTGATGCCCGCGGCGACACGCCGCTGGCGACGTTCCAGCCGGCGCTGCAGAATGTGGAGATCGGTTCGCTGATCAAAGCCTTTAACTATTCCTTAAACCTGACCGGCAAGCTGTCGCTGAGCGGCGAATTTTCCGGAACGCGCATTGACGCTGATGATTTCCGTCGCCACTGGCAGGGACAGGCTCAGCTCCAGATGGCCGATACCCGCACCGAAGGGCTGAACTTCCAGCAGCTGGTGCAGCAGGCCGTGGAGCGCAGCACCAACGTGCGGGCGCAGGAAAATTACGACAATGCCACCCGCCTGGATTCCGTGAGCAGCCGGCTGACGCTGGATAACGGGCTGGTGACGCTGAACCGCCTGCAGGGGCAGTCCGACGTGATGGCGATGACCGGCGAAGGACAGCTCGATCTGCAGAAAGAGAACTGCGATATGCGCTTCAACGTGCGCGTGCTCGGCGGCTGGAAAGGGGAGGGCAAGCTTATCGACCGCCTGAAACAGACCGCTATCCCGCTGCGCATCTACGGCGAGTGGCAGTCGCTGAGCTACAGTCTGCAGGTCGACCAGATCCTGCGCAAACAGCTGCAGGATGAAGCGAAGCAGCGCCTCAACGACTGGGTTGAGCGTAATAAAGGCAGCAAAGACGGCAACGATGCCAAAAAGCTGCTCGATAAGCTGTAATTCCTACCACCGCGGCCCGGAAGTTTCCGGGCTGTGTTTATCGTCAAAGCGTAATGTCACAATGATGCCGGGTGGCGGCTGCGCCTGACCCGGCCTGGGATGTGCGCAATATCATCCGTTTGCGTCGCCACTTAATGTAGGCCTGATAAGCGCAGCGCCATCAGGCAATGTGGCGGCTACGCCTGACCCGGCCTGGATTATACGGTGGGTGTCATACCCCGATTAGTTAGCCATCCCGTAGGCCTGATAAGCGAAGCGCCATCAGGCAGTGTGGCAGCTAAGCCTGACCCGGCCTGGATTATACGGTGGGTGTCATACCCCGATTAGTTCGCCATCCCGTAGGCCTGGTAAGCGCAGCGCCATCAGGCATTAAACAGGATACCTGGCTATCAATTTTACGGCCCGGGATACCCTGGGCCGTTTTATGCCTGACGATTACACCTCATAATCCAGCTCATCCTGCTTTACCGGCGGGACGATCTGCACCTTCTGCACCCGATGGCTGTCGACCTGCAGCGTGCGCAGGGTATAGCCGTCAATCTCAATGGTCTCCCCCACCTGCGGCACATGCTGCAAATACTCCATCAGCAGACCGGCGACGGTGTGGTACTCCCGTTTATCATCCAGCGGCAGCGGAACGTACTGCACCAGATCCTCCAGCGGCATATGGCCGTTAACCGTCCATGAGCCGTCCTGATGATGCTGAATATCGTGCCGGGCATCGATCTCCTCCACCTCATTGGGCAGATTACCGGCGATGGTCTCCATCACGTCGCTGAGGGTCACAATCCCCTCGACGGAACCAAACTCATCGACCACAAAGGCAAAATGGGTGCGGGCCTGGCGGAACTGCTCGAGCGCCGAGAGGAGCGGCAGCCCCTCCGGAAAGACCAGCGGTTGACGCACCAGCGCCTGCAGATCCAGCGGCTCCTGACGCAGGGACTGCTGGAGCAGGTCAATAACATGCACCACCCCCAGCAGATCTTCATTATCCTTCCCGCCGGTGACCACCAGCCGGGTATGCTGATTTTTCTCCACCAGGCTGCGGATCTCTTCCTCCGGCGCGCTAAGGTTGATGCGCTCGATATCATGGCGCGACGTCATAATACTGCTGACGCTGCGCTGATTAAGGTTCAGCACCCGCTCAATCATCAGTCTTTCCTGCGGATTAAACAGTGGATGTTGATCCTGATCGGCGACCAGCGACGCCGTGTCAGCATCCAGTTCAGCTTTTTCTTTCTGCCCGCTCAGCAGATTCATCACCGCCTCGGTAGTGCGCTGACGCAGCGTCATATTGGCGGAGAGGAAGCGACGGCGGTTAAACTGCGCCAGCTGATTAAGCGCTTCAATCATGACCGAGAAGCCAATGGCCGCATATAAATAGCCTTTCGGAATGATAAAGCTGAAGCCTTCAGCAATCAGGCTGAAGCCGATCATCAGCAGGAAGCTTAGACAGAGGATCACGATGGTCGGGTGGCTGTTAACGAAGCGCGTCAGCGCCTTGCTGGCCATCAGCATCAGGCTGATGGCGATAACCACCGCGGCCATCATCACCGCCAGGTGATCAACCATGCCGACGGCGGTAATCACCGAGTCGAGCGAGAAGATGGCATCCAGCACGACAATCTGCGTCACGACGCCCCAGAACCGTGCGCCTTTGCGTTGAACGGGATTATCGCTGTCCTTGCCTTCGAGGCGTTCGTTAAGCTCAACCGTGGCCTTAAACAGTAAAAATAGCCCGCCAAACAGCATGATCAGGTCGCGCGCGCTGAAGCTCAGGTCATGATAGGTCAGCAGCGGCTTCGTCAGGGTGACTAGCCAGGATATCGATGCCAGCAGCAGCAGGCGCATCAGCATGGCCAACAGCAGGCCAATGACGCGGGCGCGGTCGCGCTGAGCGGGAGGAAGCTTTTCGGCAAGAATCGCGATAAACACCAGGTTATCAATCCCGAGCACCAGTTCAATAACGACAAGCGTTACCAGACCGGCCCAGATTGAGGGGTCGGCAATCCATTCCATCATTCGTTAAAACCTTTACAACATAATCGTGCCATACGTCGATCATGGATAAGCTACTGGTAAATTGCAACTCGAATTATGTCGTATACGGCCGCTCAGACCCCGCCTCCGCTGAGGTCAGAGACAAATAAAAGTAATCGTGATGAATATTCCAGCGGATAAAATATAAACGTTATGGCTTATATTTATGCGAATTAACCGACGTATAAGTGATTGAAATCAGGATTGCCGCCGGGAGGCGGCTTATTGTGACTCTGAGCGCCACCGGCGTTATATCGCGGCTCACTGCCGGCTATCGTTAGGCGATTACCGCTCACGCGGTACGATGAGCAGGGGGCTATTTGGCTGTATCATGGTGGTGAATGGTTTTTCCTACTACCTGAATGCGTGGCTTGTGATATATCCGTTCATAAATAATTATATTTATAGATTTATATGGCAATGGCAGGCGTGTGTCCCGGTCAGGTATAGGGCGAATATCTCAACTTAGCGCTCATGTTAACGGAGCGCTGAGCGCTATTCAGTGGGCGGTTTTTGCGCTGTTGAATTGTAAAGTATTAATATATATCAGATTGTTATGGTGATTTTGCGTTTGTTGGCACATAGATTAATCTTATGGGTGGGGATGGCAGGATAAGTAGGGTCCGTCACGCTGAGCGCGCCTTGCGATCCAACGAAATAAATGGCATAAGAATTTTCTTAAATCGGCCTGCCGGCCATCATACTTTAAGTGTATTGTCTGGTTAAACGCGTAAATTCAGAATTTGACGGGAAGTCGGGCCGGTCGCAATCCTGTATTATCAGCAATAAATGCCGTTGATACATGCGGTCTGACAGGCATAGAAAGATCTATAACTTACGGATGGATATGAGAATGGCGAGTTTGAAAGCGGTTATTCCGGTAGCAGGGTTAGGTATGCATATGTTACCGGCAACTAAGGCGATCCCCAAAGAGATGTTGCCGATCGTCGATAAACCTATGGTTCAGTACATCGTTGACGAAATTGTTGCCGCCGGCATCAAGGAAATTGTGCTGGTTACCCATTCATCCAAGAATGCAGTTGAAAACCATTTTGATACCTCCTACGAACTGGAAGCGCTGCTTGAACAGCGCGTGAAGCGCCAGCTGCTGGCCGAAGTACAGGCTATTTGTCCGCCGGGCGTCACCACTATGAACGTACGTCAGGGGCAGCAGCTTGGTTTAGGCCACTCCATCCTTTGCGCCCGCCCGATTGTTGGCGATAACCCGTTTGTTGTCGTGCTGCCGGATATCGTATTAGACGATGCCAGCGCCGATCCGCTGCGCTACAACCTTGCGGCGATGGTTGCCCGCTTCAATGAAACGGGACGCAGCCAGGTTCTGGCGAAGAGAATGCCCGGCGATCTGTCAGAGTATTCGGTTATTCAGACCCGTGAACCGCTGGAAACGGAAGGGCAGATTGGCCGCATCGTGGAGTTTATCGAGAAGCCGGATGAGCCGCAGACCCTCGACTCCGACCTGATGGCCGTAGGCCGTTACGTTCTCTCCGCCGACGTGTGGGGCGAGCTGGAGCGCGCTGCGCCGGGCGCATGGGGCCGTATTCAGTTAACGGATGCTATCGCAGAGCTGGCGAAAAAGCAGTCCGTCGACGCTATGCTGATGACCGGTGAGAGCTACGACTGCGGTAAGAAAATGGGCTATATGCAGGCATTCGTTAATTACGGACTGCGTAACCATAAAGAAGGCAACAAATTCCGCGAAAGCATTAAGAAGCTGCTTGCCTAACGACGTCACGGCGACGCAGAAAAAATAGCGGGCTACGGAAGCAAAATTAAGAAGGTAAATCCCTCGATGCTTCTGTAGCCGGTTAGATAGCCTTTAGCCTGAAAGAAATGTTTATCTAAAAAACATATATAATCAGAGTGTTAGCGGTTTTAGATAAGCATTTCAATGAATTTATCCGCAATACGTCGTGTGAATCAGGTTCTGCGCGGATAACGGCAAGATCGCGTAATGGTCAGACGAGCAGAATTTAATCTTAATGAAGAGTTACTTAGTGAGATTATTCTTAAAACAAATGCGTAGTCCCGGCGAAAATAAAAAAATAAAACTTGACTGAGATCATACTTACGCATTAAACAACGGTAATGCATGCATAAAAATGTGAAGTTTATGGATATGCATGCCCACATAAACATTGTGGAAAAACGCTATGAACAGGAGATATTGTCAAAGGATGAAAAGTAAATGAGCTGGCAATTTGTCTCCTTTTTAGGCGATAGCACCGTGCTGCTACCTAGCGCGGCGGTACTGTTGATTGTGTTGTTCCTGCGGGCACCATCCCGGCAGGTGGCCTGCAACTGGGCACTCTTGTTCGGCATTACTGGCGCTATCGTTAGCGCATCTAAACTGGCCTTTATGGGCTGGGGCATCGGTATTCGTGAAATCGATTTCACCGGTTTTAGCGGGCATACCGCTCTGTCAGCCGCATTTTGGCCGATATTTTTATGGCTCCTTTTCTCTCGCGCTACGACAGGAGTTCGTCGCGCTGCTATCGTGGTTGGCTATGCCCTGGCGGCGCTGGTGGGTTACTCCAGATTAATGATTCACGCCCACTCCACCTCGGAAGTGGTCGCAGGCCTGCTGCTGGGCGCGAGCGGCAGCGCTTTGTTACTCCTGTTGCAATCGCGGACATCGCGAGCGGGGAATGTACAGCTTTCGTGGAGCGGGGTGTTCAGCGTAATGATGATCCCCGTACTGCTGCTTAACACTGGCGTAAAGGCGCCAACCCAGTCCCTACTGGGTGAGATTGCGGTGAAAATTGGCCCGCTGGAAAAGCCCTTTACCCGCGCGGATCTGCATAAGCACTTTATTGATTGCGCCAAAGAAATGCGTTGAGCTTACGGGCATCGCTCAATATCACGGAGATAGCGCTAGCGTCATGATGGCTGCAGATTGAGTAAGTGGGCGGAGCTGATTCATATTCGTGAAATAAATAACTGCTACTACATCCTGTGCAATATCCATGATTTTTATAATGCTTGTGAGATGATTCCTAAATAGAACGATAAGATTACCGTCTGATTTTAAATTAAGTTTGTCAAGTATAATCACCAAACTAAATCTATTAGATTTTGTAGTTGACTGGAGCGCATAAGAAATGGACTCATTCGTTTTGCTTTCTTTGAAAAGTTATAAAAAACAATGACTTTAGTGATTTTGCTTACAACGATGAATGTTAAGTCTACAAATTTTACGGCGCTGCTTAATCAGCTTAATGCTAAGCGTGTGCATGGTTTTAGCGTCAAGGTAGATGGGTATTAATGAGTGAATAATTTTCATTTACTCTCCCATTTGACGGCAGAATCTCGTAAACTTGATGCCGCTAAAATTATAGTGTGTGATTAATTATTCGACGGACATGAAGTCGGTCATTTGGCTTAAAAAGGAAGTACAGTGCATTGGTAGCTGTTAAGCCAAGGGCGGTAGCGTTTCCGAAAGTGCTCGAATCCTTTCAGCAAGACCTTCTTCAGGCGTTCGAAATTCCTAAAACCTGCCACGGCAGGTGAATATCCTGACGACCCGTATACTGAGTCGCTATTCAGAGAATAGCCGGTGCGATCTGCAGCAACATGTCAGCCAATGCTAAACACAGCAAAGAATAGTTCTTGATAACGCTACGCGCATTTTTTGCTTGCATTATATGCGATATGAACGATTATCATCCGCTGAGGCGGCAACGTTTCATCGATGATTTACTCTATCGCTCCCCGGCGATCGTTGCTGCAGTATAGATGCGGCACATACATACTGAAGGCTGGCGTCAGAGTACGCTCGCAATACCTACATTCCCCGCAACCGTGTCTGTTTGCTGGTGGGGCTAAAAAATGGATCTTGTATAATGATGAAGATTGCGCGTATCGCACTTGCTCTCGGGCTGCTTACCTCGGTGAGCTCGCCGGTTTTTGCCGCTGGTCTGGTAACGAATGATAACGAGCTGCGTAACGACCTGTCATGGCTGTCCGACCGGGGCGTTATCCAGCTTAGCCTTTCAACCTGGCCTCTGAGCCAGGAAGAGATTACCCGCGCATTGAAGAAGGCCAAGCCTTCCTATTCGTCAGAGCAGGTTGTCCTGGCGCGCATTAACCAACGCCTCTCTTCCCTGAAAGCTGATTTCCGCGTCAGCGGCTATACCTCGACCGACCAGCCCGGAACGCCACAGGGCTTTGGCCAAAGCCAACCCGCGGATAACTCGCTCTCGCTGGCCTTCAATAATAGCGGCGAATGGTGGGATGTTCATCTCCAGGGAAATGTTGAAGGCGGAGAGCGTATCAGCAACGGCTCTCGCTTTAATGCGAATGGTGCCTATGGCGCCGTGAAGTTCTGGAACCAGTGGCTGTCATTTGGCCAGGTCCAGCAGTGGTGGGGTCCTGGCTATGAAGGCAGCCTGATCCGCAGCGACGCCGCCAGGCCGATGACTGGATTTTTAATGCAGCGTGCCGAGCAGGCCGCACCGGAAACCTGGTGGCTGCGCTGGATTGGCCCGTGGCAGTATCAGATCTCCGCCAGCCAGATGAATCAATATATTGCAGTCCCGCACACCAAGATTATCGGTGGCCGATTGACCTTCACGCCGTTCCAGTCTCTTGAACTGGGGGCATCACGTATTATGCAGTGGGGGGGAGAAGGGCGGCCGCAGTCCTTCAGCAGCTTCTGGGATGGCTTTACCGGGCAGGATAATACTGGTACCGATAATGAGCCGGGTAACCAACTGGCTGGGTTTGATTTCAAATTCAAGCTTGAGCCTACCTTGGGCTGGCCGGTAAGTTTCTACGGACAGATGATTGGTGAAGATGAGGCTGGCTACCTGCCGTCGGCAAATATGTTCCTTGGCGGTGTCGAAGGGCATTACAGCTGGGGTAAAGATGCGGTTAACTGGTACATTGAGGCTCATGATACACGCACCAATATGGAGCGCACAGGATACAGCTATACACACCATATCTATAAGGATGGCTACTATCAGCAAGGGTACCCATTGGGTGATGCGGTAGGAGGCGATGGTCAGTTGTTTGCGGGTAAAGCTGAGCTTGTTACTGAAGATAACCAACGCTGGAGCACTCGTTTGGTGTATGCAAAAGTGAATCCAAAAAATCAATCAATTAATAAAGCTTTCCACAATTCAGATACTCTTAAAGGTGTTCAGCTAGGGTGGAGTGGGGATGTCTATAAGACGGTCCGCTTGAATACATCACTGTGGTACACCGACGCAGACAACAGCGATAACGATGACATTGGTGCTAGTGCAGGGATTGAGATACCATTTAGTTTGTAGGCTGAATGCGGCAGATTGGTAAAGAGATTGATATAGCATCGCCGGAAGCGAATAGATCTCAGCACCTGACCAGATATGGATATTCTGGCAAATCAAAAAGCTGTTCAGAAATTATAAAATTTTAGTTTATTGATGATGTGACATATGAAGAAAAAAATTGTTAGACTTTCGGCTTTAGCGTTGGCAATAAGTTTTCTATCTGGATGTTCAATTATTCCAGGGCAAGGGCTAAATAGTTTACGGAAGAATGTTGTTGAATTACCGGATAGTGATTACGATCTGGATAAACTTGTTAACGTTTATCCGATGACACCGGGACTAGTTGATAAGCTCCGTCCGGAAAGCTTGATGGCGAGACCGAACCCGCAATTGGATAATCTGCTCAAAAGCTATGAGTATCGCATTGGAGTCGGTGATGTGCTGATGGTTACCGTATGGGACCACCCAGAATTAACAACGCCGGCCGGTCAGTATCGTAGCGCAAGTGATACGGGCAACTGGGTTAACTCCGATGGTACTATTTTCTATCCTTATATTGGGAAGGTCCAGGTAGCGGGAAAAACGTTAAGTCAGGTTCGCCAGGAAATAGCTAACCGTCTTACTACCTATATCGAGAGCCCACAGGTCGATGTGAGTATTGCTGCATTTCGTTCCCAGAAGGTTTATGTCACCGGAGAGGTTACTAATTCGGGAAAACAGGCTATTACAAATATCCCATTAACAGTAATGGATGCTATTAATGCTGCTGGTGGGCTTGCGCCTGATGCTGACTGGCGTAATGTCGTCCTGACACATAATGGTCAGGATACTAAAGTTTCATTGTATGCCTTGATGCAGAAAGGCGATTTAACGCAGAACCATTTACTTTATCCTGGCGATATTCTATTTATACCGCGTAACGATGACTTAAAAGTCTTTGTTATGGGTGAAGTGGGCAAGCAAAGTACGATGAAAATGGACCGTAGTGGTATGACTCTTGCTGAGGCAATTGGAAATGCTGAGGGGATGTCTCAGGCATTCAGTGACGCTACTGGGGTATTTGTAATTCGGCAGGTCAAAGGGGATAAGCAAGGTAAAATTGCTAATATCTATCAGCTTAATGCGCAAGATGCATCGGCTATGGTACTGGGTACCGAATTCCAGCTTCAGCCTTATGATATTGTCTACGTTACTACAGCACCATTGGTTCGTTGGAATCGTGTCATTTCTCAGTTGGTTCCGACAATTACCGGTGTGCATGATATGACTGAAACCGCTCGCTATATCAGAACATGGCCATAATTATGTTTGATTCAATTTTAGTTGTTTGTACAGGAAATATTTGTCGCTCTCCACTAGGGGAGCGCTTTTTACTCAAAGCGATGCCTGATAAGAAGATAGAGTCTGCTGGTACTGGAGCTTTGATAGATCATGTGGCAGATGAAAGTGCAGTTAAGATTGCAGCACAACATAATATTTCATTAGACGGCCATCGAGGCCGTCAGTTTACATCCGCTTTAGCGAGGCAATATGATTTAATTCTTGTGATGGAAAAATCACATATTGAACAAATTGGTAGAATTGCCCCTGAAGTTAGAGGAAAAACAATGCTCTTTGGCCATTGGACAAATCAGCGCGAAATACCAGATCCTTATAGAAAAAGTGAAGAGGCATTCAGATTGGTTTACCGCTTGATAGAAGAAGCAGGTCAGCATTGGGTTGAAAAATTGGGCGTCTAATCATTAGGGATTAATTCATGTCATCAGTTAAAAATAAATCTGTTCAGAAAGAAACTGACGAGTTAGATTTAGGTCGTCTCATTGGTGAGTTTATTGATCATAGGAAACTCATTATTTCAGTAACGTCATTATTTATTATGCTAGGGTTAGTTTATGCAATTTTTGCGACACCTATATATCAAGCTGATGCATTGGTACAGGTAGAACAGAAACAAGCAAATGCAATCCTAAGTAATCTGAGCCAGATGTTGCCAGATAGTCAACCACAATCGGCCCCAGAAATCGCATTATTGAAATCTCGCATGGTTCTAGGGAAAACGGTTGATGATTTAAATTTACAAGCTGAAGTAAAACAAAAGTATTTCCCAATTTTTGGTGCCGGTTGGGCGAGGTTGATGGGGGAAAAACCAGGTGATATCTCAGTCACTAGGTTATACCTAAAGCCATATCAAGATGAAGTTCCAGAAATCACTCTTACAGTTAATGATAGTAAGAATTATACAATTTCAAGCAACGATTTGAATTTAAATGGTAAAGTCGGTCAGTTGCTAGAAGGGAAGGGCATATCTCTAAAAATAAATAAAATAGATGCAGACCCTGGAACCCAATTTAATATAAATTACCTTACCAAATTAAAAGCTATAACAGACTTACAGGAAAATCTCAATATTGCTGATCAGGGCAAAGATACAGGTATGCTTTCACTGTCATTAACTGGAAGTAATGCTGAGCTTATAAAAAATATTGTTGATAGTATTTCTAATAATTATCTAGCACAAAATATTTCAAGGCAAGCAGCCCAAGATGAAAAGAGTTTGGATTTTTTAAATCAACAATTGCCGACAGTTCGAGCAGAACTGGATTTGGCTGAGGATAAATTAAATTTATATAGACAGCAGAAAGATTCAGTGGATTTATCTTTAGAAGCAAAATCGGTACTAGATCAAATTGTTAATGTCGATAATCAATTAAATGAATTAACGATTAGAGAATCAGAGGTATCACAGCTTTATACAAAAGAACATCCAACATATAAAGCATTAATGGAAAAACGTAAAACATTACAGGATGAAAAAACAAAATTAAATAAACGTGTTTCTGCAATGCCCGAAACTCAACAAGAAGTTTTACGACTCAGTAGAGATGTTGAATCAGGTCGGGCTGTTTATATGCAATTGTTGAATAGACAACAAGAACTTAGTATTTCTAAGTCAAGTGCTATTGGCAATGTTCGTATTATCGATAAAGCTGTTACATTGCCAAAACCGATCAAGCCTAAAAAAATAATAGTTGTTCTGGGTAGTGTTATTCTTGGGTTAGTAATTTCCATTGGCGTGGTTTTACTCCGAATTTTCCTTAGAAGAGGGATTGAATCACCAGAGCAGCTAGAAGATATAGGCATTAATGTATATGCCAGCATTCCTGTATCTGAAACATTCGCTCAAAAGCTGGTAAAAAAAGCTGGCTGGAAAAAGAATAAAATAGAAGAACACCAAGGCTTTTTAGCTATTGAAAATCCTGCAGATCTGGCAATTGAATCAATACGAGGGTTACGGACAAGTCTTCATTTTGCAATGATGGAAGCTCGGAATAATGTATTAATGATTTCAGGCGCTAGCCCTAACGCAGGTAAAACTTTTGTAAGTTCAAACCTTGCTGCTATTATTGCTCAGACAGGCAAACGGGTGTTGTTCGTAGATGCTGATTTGCGTAAGGGGTATACTCACAAGCTCTTTAATGTAAGCAATGATAATGGACTTTCCGACTTTTTATCGGGGAAAGTCTCGATAGAACAAACCGTTAAGACATTACCAAATGTTGATTTTGATTTTATTTCCCGTGGAGCTGTCCCTCCCAATCCAGCGGAACTGTTAATGCACTCGCGATTTGGCGAGATAGTTTCATGGGCAAATAAACATTATGATTTAATTATAATGGATACTCCACCTATCCTTGCTGTTACAGATGCTGCCATTATCGGTAATTATGCGGGAACTACATTACTTGTTGCTCGTTTTGAACAAAATACGGCAAAAGAAATCGATGTAAGTGTGAAACGTTTTGAACAAAGTGGGGTTAATGTTAAAGGATGTATCTTGAATGGAGTGATCAAAAAAGCTAGTAGCTATTATGGATATGGGTATAACCATTATGGATACAAATATAATGATTAATGA